>ENA-OSEO01001990-OSEO01001990.1-sediment-metagenome-genome-assembly--contig:-NODE-1990-length-32132-cov-4.876369_pt1 | contig 32132 bp, 25 predicted proteins | sample MGYA00237883_ERZ534232 | MGnify/ENA metagenome assembly ERZ534232 | reverse complement strand
TATGGAAAATCGTTCGGTAATATTTTTATCTGAGTCAACGTTACCCCTAAAGTAACTTTTTCTTTTGAGTCATTACGTAGATCATTCCCATTTATAGTACAGCCACATTAAAACAATGTACTGATGTCGATGCATTTCGTATCGGCAAGATTAGTAAATTTGAAGAAATCTCTAATAAATATGAAAAAGCATTGAAATCATAGTACAATCAAAAAAAATAAGGAGTAAGAGTGTCATGAGACTTGGTGTACCTGAATTAATTATTATCCTGGTGATCGTCATCCTTCTATTTGGCGTCGGTCGTGTCACGAAAATTGGTGGTGAACTTGGTAGCGCAATAACCTCTTTCAGAAAAGGTCTTAAAAACAGCGATGAGGATGGAAAGACTGAGAACAGTAATACAGAAGACTCCAAGTAAGTCGTCTTATTAATTAAAAACCTGACTCTTCAGCTATCTCATACATTGCTAAAGTACACAATATCGGGTTCTCTGTTTTATATTTGTATTCAAAGAATACTTTTTTTATCCAAAAAAATACATTGAATTCAAACAGAGAACCTTGTATATTTATACGAACGGAAAAACCAATTTATATCAAGAAAGATAAAAAAAGGGATGCTAATATAAAATTTTACTTTTGTGACATCTTTTTTACTGTTTATTACTGATTGGTATTTGGGGAAACATTATTAGTAAATACACAAAATAAATACTTGCTCTTTGTAACAATGTCATACTTTACCTATATAATTACTTCATCTCATTTTGGAGGATTTATATGTCTGAAGCTGCACAAAGTGCATTAGCCATTCTCCGCGATCCCGCGCAGTTTAAATGGTACGTAATTCCATTGCTCGCCTTGATTTTCTATGTATATACAGTTGAAGTTGAGAAAAAGAATTGGTCTCTGGTATTGGCCGGTCTCGCGTTTTGGGGAATGGACTGGTTTAACGAAATCTGGAATTCTCTCGTCTTCCATTTCACAGGCTTTGCTCCTGTATGGGGTGCCCCGGGTGGCAACACAGCCTTCTTGCTGCTGATCGGTTTGAATATTGAAATCTGCTTCATGTTTGCCATCTCCGGAATCATCTGGACGAAAATGCTGCTTCCTGATAAGAAAGCCAAGATTTTGGGCATACCGAATCGGGCCTTCTTCGCGGTTGCAGGATCTATCTTCTGCGTTGTCGTCGAATGTATATTGAATGCGGCAGGCGCCCTAACCTGGGACTATCCCTGGTGGAGCCGCACCGCCCCCTGGTTGATTTTCCTGATCGGTTATCTCACTTTCTTTATTGCCGCTTTTTGGGTTTATGACATGAAAACCATGAAAAGCAAATTAATCGCCGTCGGAACGATCTGGGGAGTTGTAATTGTCTCGTTGATCATCTTCATCCCCGTTTTGGGATGGATCTAGAACTTACATACCGAGCACTGGGTACCTTAAAATAGCAATTTGCTTACAAAGAAAAATACCATTTTTTATGTGGTAAAATTGTGTCTTGGTAAGCAGAAACAATGCTGCTGCCTTTCCGCTCTCGGCGTTACTAACGGTAATTTCTGAGGGCTAACCCGTGGAAAGGAGGTTCCCATTATGCGTACGTACGAAGTAGTTCTTATTGTCCACCCTGAACTTGATGAAACTGCATTTAAAGAAACAATCGAAAAAGTTCAAGGTTGGATCACTGCTGCAGGTGGCTCATTGATAAAGTTGGACATCTGGGGCAAGCGAAGGTTAGCTTATATGATCAACAAACAAAGAGATGGTCAATATGCGCTGATTACCGCTGAATTTGCACCTGAGTTCGCTGCTGAGCTGGACCGTTTGTTACGTTTCCTTGAACCGGTTATCCGGTTTATGATCACCGTAACAGAAAAACCGGCAGAACAACCTGAACAGGCTTAAAGTAATAAAGGAGTCTGGCATGAGTCGAGATTTGAACAAAGTCATGATCATTGGACATCTTGGCCGTGATCCCGAAATGCGCTTTACGCCATCGGGAAGGCCAGTCACCACCTTCACGGTTGCCACCAACCGAACGTGGAACTCAACTGATGGTGAAAAGCATAATGAAACCGAGTGGTTCAATGTGGTCGCATGGGGTAACCTGGCAGAGATTTGTAAACAGTATTTGATAAAAGGACAACAAGTCTATATTGAAGGACGTTTGCAAACTCGTAGGTGGGAAGATGCCGACAATATTAAACGCAATAGCGTCGAGATTGTTGCTTCCGAAATGATGATTTTGGGAGACAGACATGATACAAATCAGTCTGGTGCTGAACCACAAGACTCCGATATGATGAATGAAGAAGATTATCCATTTTAATTGGAGTAAGTAAAAATGACAGATCAAAATAATTCAGAAAACGAACGATTTTCTGGTAACAGACGTTTCGTAGCACGACCAAAAATCTGCCAGTTTTGCGCTGATAAATCGATCGACATCGATTACAAATCCGTTGATATGCTTCGACGCTTTGTGACCGAAGACGGTCGAATCCGCCCAAGACGGCAAACCGGTACTTGCGCACGACACCAGCGGTCATTAGCTGTTGCCGTGAAAAGGGCCAGGCACATTGCCCTACTTCCCTTTACCGGAGAACATTGGTCAGAAGCTATCCGCTAAAAAGATAAGTAAAAGAACAAAGGGCATCGGGGCATTATACCCAGTGCCCTTTGTGTTGCACTTAAAGGATAATTATGGCTACTGATAATAATGAAAAAGAACAAAAAATAGTCACAAAAAAACACATCGCCAAACTTGAAAAAGAAAACAGACAGAAAAAGATACTGGTCACCAGCCTCGTTTCGATTGTGGTAGTTGTTGTTTTACTCATCGTTTATGGTGTCTTGTCAAAAACCGTCATACTTCAGCATCGCGCTGTTGCAAAAGTGAATGATGAAAAGATCACGGTAACCGAGTTTCAGCACAGAGTAAGTTACGAACGATTCTCGCTGGAACAGACCTACATCAATTATTATTCATCCGGTTTGGGTCAATTCCTCCAGTCCTATCTGCTGCAAATCCAGAATCAACTGGATTCATACCTTGAATTCGGTCAAAGTGTTCTGGAGAATATGATCACCGAAAAATTGATCATTCAAAACGCCAAAGAACTAGGGCTGTCGGTTTCAGAAGAAGAGATCAGCAAAGAATTGGAACAGAATTTTGGCTTCTATGCTGATGGAACGCCAACACCCGTGGCAACCGTTGAATACCGTGCCACATCAACGTATTCACCGACCCAGGTGGCTTTAATGCCCCCTACTGCGACACCTACTGAAATTCCGACAGAAGCTGTCGCTGAAACTCCTTTGGCTACTTCCGAAGGTGACGAAGCCGCAGCGGATGAAACTGTTGAAGCTACTGCCACGCCAACCGTGACAGCAGTACCTGCCACCAGCACTCCATCTGTCGAACCTACCGCGACTGAAATCCTCCCCACTGCAACTCCCTTTACACGTGAGGGATACGAAACCCTTTATTCAACCGTTGTCGCCAATCTAACCGATAACACCAATTTCTCGAATGAAGAGTTCAGAGACTATGTTCGCACCATCCTTTATAAACAGAAACTCTTTGAATATCTTACAAAGGATGCCGAGGCAGAACAGGATATGGTTTGGGCCAGACATATTTTGGTTTCATCTGAAGAAGATGCCCAGACAGTCATGGATAAACTTAAAAGCGGTGAAGATTTCTATACAGTTGCAGCCGCGTATTCACTGGATACTGCAAACAGCAGCAACGGCGGCGATCTTGGCTGGATGTATAAAGGCCAGATGGTCGAAGAATTTGAAACTGCTGCCTGGGAGCTTGGTATTGGCGAGATCAGCGAACCTGTACAAACAAGCTTTGGATATCACATTATTCAGGTTCTTGGACACGAAGTACGTCAGTTATCCGCTGATGAAATGAGTTCTTACAAGAGCACTATTTATCAGAAATACATTGCCGATCTTCAAGAAAAAGCAACCACTGAAACGTACTCTCTCTGGGCGTCTGTTGTTCCCAGCAGTCCGTCAATCCCGACTGAGTATCGGATCAGCCAATAATCAGGATTGTATTACTAAAAGAGGTTGCGATTTTGAATTCGCAACCTCTTTTTATTTACCTTACCATATCCTCGCTGATCTCATCCAGCCGAAGGCTGATCACCTGGCTGGCCGAATCGCGTCCCATGGTCACGCCGTAGATGACGTCTGCCACCTGTACGGTATTTCGGTTGTGAGTGATGACGATGAACTGGGTTTCCTGACTTAACTCTTTCAGTAACTCAGTAAAACGCCCCACATTGGCCTCATCAAGCATGGCATCCACTTCATCCATTACACAGAATGGGGTCGGTGAAACCTTCAATAACGAAAAGATCAAGGCAACCGCGGTCAGGGACCTCTCACCACCGGACAGTAGTGACAGTCCTTGTTCTCTTCTTCCGGGCAATTTAGCCTGGATGTCAATGCCTGTCTCGGTCGGATTCTCATCGTCCGTCAAGATCAATCGGGCTGAACCACCGCCGAACAGACGTGTGAACATTACCTTGAATTCTGCGGCAACGGCATTAAATGTCGTCCTGAATTCCTTGCGCATCAGATCATCCAACTCACCGATGATTTGACGCAGATCCGTGTCGGCTTTTTGCAGATCAGCCATTTGATTGGTCAAGTATTCAAAACGTTCTTTGACCTCGTTGTATTCGATCTTGGCATCCGGATTGATCGCGCCCATGCGCCGTAATAATGATCTCTGCCGGTTGATCGAATCTTCCAGTCCGGGCGGTATTTCCGTGATCGTTGAAAGCTGGTTGATGCCCTCCAGAGGCAGCGGTGTCGGACCGGTGACGTCTTCTGAGTATTCCAGCATCACGAGTCCAAAATCCTCGCTGATCTTGCGGCGCAGATTTTCAAGACTTTCGGTAATTCTCGCCAGTTCCAGTTGTGCCTGCGTACAATTGCGCTCGGCATTGGTCTCTGTCTGTTGTGCATAGGTGTAATCATCCTGCAGCCTTGAATATTGGTTCTCCAATTCTGCAAGTTCTTTTTCAGCAGGATCGATCTTGACCTGTAAAACGGCGATCGCATCGTTTAAAGCTTTTTCCTGGTTCTGGAGTTCAACCTTTTGGTTTTCTGACTCAATCAATTGTCGGCTGATGCCTTCCAGACGGATCGAGATATTTTCAACGTTGCTTTGGTTCTGTTTTACGGTTTGATCGTATTCAGTCTGACGTCGTTCTGCATCAGCCACACCGCGTGAGACGACAGCGACCGAGGTGTTCCAATGCACAACCTGAGTCTGATACTCATCCAGAGTGACATCCCTGAGTTTTGCATTGATATCTTTGACGAGACTGGTCAGTTCATTGATCTTTTCCGTCCCGGCGGTGATATTCTTTTCAACTTCGGCAAGTTCCTCTGACGTTTTGATGATCCCGTCATTGACAATGCCCAACTGGGATTGCTGCCATTCATTCTTTTGGTTCTGTTGTTCAAAATTCCTTGAAGCGGATTGCAGGTTGCGTTCATTCGTCTCAACTTGCTGACGCAAAGCATGCATATCCTGATCTTCTTTTTTTCGTGTTTCGCGTAAAGATTGGATGGTATCCCGCAATTTTCCATAATTGGCTTCGTGGTCGTCCAGATCACGCTCAATCGCTTCTATCCTTTCGGCCAGTTCTCGCCGTTGACGTGGACGTCCTACCAGCCCTGCTCTTTTATCTTTCCCGGCAATTACGATGCCCGAACCCAGAAATACTTCACCTTTCAAGGTAACGATGCGTCCGATGGCCGGGATGGAGGATAAAAGCCGTTTCGCGGCTTGCCTATCTTTTACAACAAGGACCTGCCCCAATAAAAGTGACACAACATCTTTGACTTCTTTGCCGCCTTTGATCAGGTCTGAAGCAACCCCCAATACATCCTGGTCTTTGATGCCTTTCAGGTTTTCCAGGGTTTTGGCCCATGCGGAAGGGATCAAAATGGCCCGTCCGTTGGTGTCTTTGTCCAAATAATCAAGCGCGTCTTCAGGATCGGTGGAGGCATCCAGCAGGATCGCATCCAGTTGATCTCCCAACACGGAACCGATGGCAACTTCCAATTCAGCGGGTACTTCCAGCAGTGAACTGATTGCCTTAAACTGACCTTTTAGTTTGCCTGACTTGGCTGCCTGAATAAGGTTCTTGGCACCGTCAGCTAACCCCGTTAAAGAAGACTCAGCCTGGTCCAACACGTCAAGCTGTGTTTTTAATTTGCTGTGTTCCGACTCAAGACGGTTCAATTCCTGGAAGTATTTTTTTTCTTCTTCCTCTTTTATACTTAAGTCGCTAATATGTTTTTCCGCAACGTCTTTCAGTTCTTCATAAGCCAGCTGCGACTCATCAAATTTCTCCTGTGCAGTTTTGCGAGCCTTTTCCAATTGAGCTAGAACGGAAACACTGTTCTCAACATTGGATGTCAACGTGGCTTGCGTGGCCGTCTGTGATTCGAGTCGACTCTGCAACTCACGCTGGTGCGCTTTAATTTGAACCTGTTTGGATTCTAGATCAGACAGGTTTCTTCTTTCCTGTCTAAGTTGAGATTCAATCGTTTCCCGTTCAGCCTGTTTTTCATCCAACAGCGTTTGAGCTTGCTTTAATTGTTCCTGCGCGTCGGCCAAATCCGCCGCCAGCCGGTTCTTTTCTTCAAGCAGAGATGCAAGACGTTCTTTTTGAATGACAGCCTGCTCTTCGTTGGTATTGAAATCATTCTTCAATTCCACTTCCTGATCTCTCAAAGATCGGAAGCGTTCGTCCAGCACAGCCAAATTACGACTGATCTTTTCCCGCTCAGAGTGGATGCCGGCAGATTCGTTGTGCCAATTGTTTAATTCCTCTCGCAGCTGCATCAAGCGAGTGCGTGAGTTAGAGACATTGTCATCAATCCCCAAGCGTTTGCCGCGCGCGATCTCAACTTTTTCTTCGAGATTCCTAAGAACTTCCTTGGCTCGAACAAGTTCTTTTTGGGTATTCTGCCAGTGATATCCGTACCAGTCGCGTAACAAGACCTGCAGGTCAGCCTGTACTTGATCGTATTCGTCAAACCTTTTCGCCTGACGTTCAAGACTTCGCAGACGCGGCTCCAGTTCGGACAGAATATCCTGAACCCGTTCAAGATTGCGTCGGGTTGAATCGAGCCGGTTGATCGACTCTTCACGCCTTGACCTGAAAAGTCCGATGCCGGCAGCCTCTTCAAAGAATTTTCTGCGCTCTTCAGGTCGCAGCGATAAAGCCGCGTCAACCAAACCTTGACCGATAATGGTGTAGGTTCTTTCCGCCAAACCTGACTGCGCAAGAAGCTCCGAGACATCTTTGAGGCGCACCCTTTGTTTATTCAAAAGGTAATCATTGCCGCCATCACGATATGCCCGCCTTGACACAGATACTTCGGAATAATCGATCGGCAGCCAGCCTTCTTCGTTGTCAAACGTAATGGTGGCAGATGCCATCCCGGCTCTTGGACGCTGATCGGAACCGGCAAAGATCATATCTTCGGTCTTTTTTCCGCGAAGCAGCGAGTAAGATTGCTCGCCCAGTACCCAACGCAGCGAATCCGAAATGTTGGATTTGCCCGACCCGTTAGGTCCGACAATAGCCGTGATATTGCCGGGAAATTCAAATAACACCCGGCTGGCGAAGGTCTTGTATCCGTGCAGTTCGAGAGCTTTTAATCGCGGCTTCATCTATTTTTTATCCGATTTTTTTGAGGTACGTTCAATTAATCCCAGGTTTTCAAGAGCATTAATGGCGGCCTGTTTGGTAGCCGCCTGTTTGCTATAACCGATACCGCTGCCGTTGGGTTTACCGTTGATACATACGTCCACCTCAAACAGCTTTGAATGATCCGGTCCGGAAGAATTTCTTGTGAAGTATTGCGGTGCCTGATATCCCTTCCCTTGCGCCCATTCCTGTAATTTGCTTTTTGGGTCTTCATCCTTATGATTTTCAAGGATGTCTTCTGATGCAACGATCAGCATCGGTTCAATGAAATTCATTACCCCGTCAATGTTCTGGTCCAGATAGATGGCGCCAATCACAGCTTCAAACGTATCACAAAGAAGCCCTGAACGGTTGCTGCCGCCTGCCTGTGATTCTCCTCTGCCCAGGCGCATGGCTTTTCCCAATCCGATCATGCGCGCGAAATCAGCGAGTTGTGCCGTATGCACCAACGCTGAGCGCATGCGTGTCAGATCGCCCTCTGGCATTTCAGGGTATTTATTATATAACCAGGCTCCGACTATAAAATCAAGGATCGCGTCCCCAAGGAACTCCAGCCTTTCATTGTCTTCAAGGGCTTCAGGATGTTCATTAAGATAGGAGCGGTGTGTTAGAGCACGACTGAGAAGCAGGAAATTTCCAAAATCGGGAAGAACTCTGGCTGCGAACTCTTGCGGAGTTTCTTCAGCATGGACAGTATTCTGAGTGGCCAATAATGTCTCCCGGAATAAGGAGAGCGCCAGCCACCCTCGCAGAGTGGTTCGCGTTCACATTATTCCATTTTATTGAGGTATGCTAGATTTATACCCCGAACCCGTTATTACTGCAACTACTGGAGACTTAAAATCTTCCGGGTTATTCATCAACGCAGCCCAGACTAGCGCTGAAGTGGGTTCCATAAAGAATCCCTGACGGGCAGACTGAAGCCAGGCGCTTCGGATATCAGCCTCCGCAATTGAGACGATCCGTCCGCGATCATCATGCAATCTTTGAAGGATCGCGGTTGCTCTGGCAGGCTGGGACACTTTAACGCCTTCGGCTACTGTATCATAAAGGGCAACTTCTCTGATCTCCGTCGAACCTCTTCGAAATGCATCTGTGACCGGTTCACATCCTTGAGACTGAACTCCTATATAGTAAGGTTCGCTCTGGATGACACCTGCCTTATGCATGCTCTCGAACCCTCTCATGATGCCATAGAGCAGCCCTCCGTGTCCGACCGGCGCGTACACCGTCCCCGGCACCTGACCTAATTGGTCAAAAAGTTCATAAGCTATAGTCGCAATTCCGCACAAGCCAAACGGCATCCAGGCATGACTGGCATAGACTGCTCCCTTTTCGGCCGCTTGAAGGACAGCCTTCGCCGCCTCAATTCGCGCGCCGGGGACTGCGATCAATTGCGCTCCGTACGCCTCAATTTGTTTGCGCTTCGGCCCTGAAGCGGAATCCGGCACGTATACCTGCGTTTTAATACCGGCTCTGGCGCAGTATCCGGCAAAGGAGGCGCCTGCATTCCCGGATGAATCTTCAACTGCAAAACTCACGCCTCGTGTTATCAAGAAACTGACCAATGCGGCTGTGCCTCTGTCTTTATAAGATCCGGTTGGATTCTGGTTTTCCATTTTCAGGAACACGTCTTTGCCGTTGACAGGAAGGGGTAATAAGGGAGTATTTCCCTCGCCCAAGGTGATCAATTCAGCATTCTCAGGAAGCCCCAACATGGACCGGTATCTGCCCAATCCTTGTGAATCAGTTTGCCTGTCCGCTGAGTAGTTCGGGAAAACAGAATAGTCGTAGATACCGCCGCAATCACAGCGGAACGGTGTTTGTCGATCTGGATAAGGTTTTCCGCAATTGGAACAAGCAACAGCGCTCATCTTTTCTCCGATCGTAAATTAATAGGGCTTCTCTATTATATACGTGACCAGAAATCCTTAAAAATACGGACGCCGGAATTGATTCTGCTATAATAATGAGCGTGGATTTCCAAATCGCAAGCCACCAGTCAGATTCGTACCAGATCAATACCGAAGTCTATTCCGGGCCGCTCGATCTGTTATTGCAGCTTATCGAACGCGCGGAACTGGATATCACACGTCTGGCGCTGGCCCAGGTTACCGACCAATACCTCGATTATCTGCACAAGCTGGAAGTGCAAAACGCCGCTGAAGTGTCTGCTTTTTTGGTGATCGCTGCCCGCCTTGTGCAAATTAAATCTTCTGCCCTTCTGCCAAGGCCCGTTTTACCGGGTATCCAGCTAGAGGAAGATCCCGGTGAAGCCCTGGCCCGCCAATTGATCATTTACAAACGCTTTAAGGAACTCTCAGGCTATCTGGAAAATCGTGAGATCGAGGGACTGAAAACCTACCTTAGGCTTGATACCACACCGCGCGCCCAGCTTTCAACCAAGCTTGACTTGAGTGAACTCACCCTTGAAAATCTGGTCAAAGCCGCCAAAGAAATTCTCTACAACGGTAATGACCTTCCCCCACTGAGTGAAGTGGTTACCTTCCCGCGTATTACCATCCGTGAAAAGATCAATACGATTCTGGATACGCTTAAATTGGAAGGCACACTGACCTTCTCAAATCTTATAACAAAAAAAGGCAACCGCGTCGAAGTGGTGGTTACCTTTTTGGCAATGCTGGAGCTTATCAAGCGTCACATGGTTGAAGCAACCCAGAATGCGCTTTTTGGCGCCATTGACCTGGTCCCTGAAGGCGAAATCGTCAGTCTTGATGACCAGGACCTTGAATTCATCGATTAGTTAATAATTTCAGGATTCTCCCTGCTTTTCCTCATCACCGGCAAATAAATTATACGGAAGGCGGTTTCCAACCCAGACAGCCATCAGGCTGATATTGTCATCACTTTCTTCAATATCGGCTTTGACTGTTTTCACTGCATTGATCAATACTTCAAAAGTGTCTGTTTTGGGCCAATCGATCAAAAAGCCCGGCAGTTGACTGCGGTCAACGTTAACCGGCTGCGGTTCCCAGCCCTTTTCGGATAATACGTCTGCCATTATTTTCTTGAGTTCCGGATGAAGGTTGCTCCAGATTTCCAACGCGTTTGCCGCGAACTCAGCCGAGCGCTCGAACACACTCACACTGTTCTTGATCTTGATGGGAAGCGGCGCGAGGCTGCTGTTCCTGAAACCTGGCAGCTTTACGCCGCTTGCGAACAACTTTGTTATAGTGGCGCGCTGTTCAGGGGTACCTTTGGCAATGTTCGTGAAAACTTCCTGCAGCACCAATAATCGATAATCATCACGCATGAACTCGTTAATGGCATGAAATGGGATTACCTGTACTTCTTTCTCTTCGCTCATAAAAATCTCTTTCTGGGTTAATTGTTGGATAATACTTTACTAATTTTGTCACTTAGAACATCCAGACGATTGATCTCGTCGTCGGATAATCGCCAGCCGATTGCTCCGGCGTTTTGTTCAACCTGACCAATATTTTTCGCACCCGGGATTGCCAGCGCGCCTTTCGATACCACCCAATTGATCGCCACCTGCGCCGCCGTCTTGCCTTCCATGTCCATGCCAATACTTTTCATCAACTTGATCAATGGCTGGATCTCTTCAAGCAGCGCCCTATTGTAATGCGCAGAACGCGTCCCTTTGGGTGGGTTATTCGGAGTGTATTTTCCACTCAGTATTCCCATTGCAAGAGGACTATACGCAATAATCTTGATCCCGTTTGACTTACAAAAATCCACCAATCCATTCTTTTCAATTCGGCGTTCCAGGAGATGATATTCCACCTGGTTGGAAGCCAGCGTCAGGCCTCTCTTTTGAAGTGCCTCAGCCGCCCGTTTCGTTTGTTCAAGATCATAATTCGAGACGCCAACGGCGGAGACCAATCCATCTGCGTAGGCATCGGCCATTTGATCCATCCATGATTCGATCGAAACAGGTGGCATCGGCCAATGTACCTGATATAGGTCGACTTTAGTGAGGTTTAACCGACCGAGGCTGGCCTGCAGGGCTTTTTTCAACGCGTTTTTTCCAAGTCGCCACGGAAAAGGCATGATCTTGGTAGCAACCCTGATTTCTTCAGAAGTCTTCGGGAGCAATTGTCCAATAAACTTTTCTGATTTTCCCTGACCATAGACCTCGGCGGTATCAAAGAAGCGAATCCCGTTTTCAACCGCTGCATGGAAAGTATCTTCCACCTCGGCAGCCGCATATTGGTTACCGTATCCCCAGACCAGGCGGTCTCCCCAGGCCCACGTACCAATACCAAGCTCAATTCCCTCAAAGATGGAGTCATATTTCTTAATTTGTTCTTCCATGATTGCTCCTGTCCAAATCTCTCCTGATTATACTCATGAAAAGGGTTTTCGATAAAAGTACCTGTTTCCAATTGGGATATAATTCATGTTACTCAATATTTTTAAATAAGGGATTGGAATGTCTGACGACGTCACGCCCATTCGACAACAATATCTGGATATCAAAAAGAATTACCCCGACAGCATCGTTTTCTTCCGCCTGGGAGATTTCTATGAAACCTTTGACGAGGATGCCGAGACTACCTCACGTGAACTGGATATCGTGCTCACCAGCCGCGGCGTTGCCAAAGGCAAACGCATCCCCATGGCGGGTATCCCCTTTCACGCTGTAGAGAATTACCTTTCCCGTCTGATCGATAAAGGCTATCACGTTGCCATCTGTGAACAGGTTGGCGTCCAGCCCAGCAAAGGCCTTTTCCCGCGCGAAGTGGTGCGTGTGGTCACCCCGGGAACAATATATGAACCGGCCCTGCTTAAAAGCGACCGGAATAACTTCCTGGCTGCCGTCAATGCCACCGAGGATCGGTTTGGCATTGCCTACGTGGATATTTCCACGGGCGAGTTCCAATCCACCGAGATCAGCAGTATCGATCCGCTCAATGATCTGCGCTCTGAACTGATCCGGTTGAACGCCGCCGAAGTGCTTTGTCCTGAATCGCTCAATTTGAACGGCGCCTATTCAGGTCACGTCACCCGCCTGCCGGATTGGCGCTTTGAATCCGGACGTTGCCGCGAGATCATCCTGCGCATTCTGGAGGTCTCCACGCTTGACGGCTACGGCCTAGAAGGGCTTCCCCTGGCAATCCAGACCAGCGGCGTCATCCTGCAATACCTCAAAGATACCCAACCTTCGGCGTTGCTGCTCCTGCGCGGAATATCCGTATACTCCACCTCAGAGTTCATGACGCTGGACGCCGCCACCCGCCGCAACCTGGAACTCACCGAAACCATTCGGCGCGGAGACGTACACGGGTCTTTGCTCTCCATCCTCGATCAATCCATCACGCCCATGGGGCATCGTTTGATCCGTCAGTGGGTCAGTAAACCACTGCTTAATCTGGAGCAAATCCAGCAACGCCAAAAAGTGGTGGATTACTTCTTCAATAATTCCATGCTGCGCATCGGCTTCAGAAGCCTCCTGCAGCATCTGGGCGATCTTGAACGCCTATCCAATCGTGTGATCTCGGGCAACGCGCTCCCGCGCGATCTGGTGGCTTTGAGAGGCATTATTCACAAACTTCCTGAGATACGCAACATTCTGCCGCCTGACGAACCTGCCCTGTCAAACGCGCTGCAGCATTTTCACCTTTGCCCCGAAGCCCTGGATCTTCTGGAAAATGCCATCGACGAAGATCCGCCTGCAACGCTTCAGAACACCGGCATTATCCGCGCCGGTTATTCTGAGGAACTGGACAACGTGATCGAAACGTCGCGTCACGCCCGCGAATGGATCTCAAACCTTGAAAGCGTAGAACGTGAACGTACGGGTATCCGCACGCTCAAGGTTGGATTCAACAAGGTATTCGGCTACTACCTGGAGATCACCCACAGCAATACCAACCAGGCCCCCCCTGAATATATCCGCAAACAAACGTTGGTAAACGCGGAACGCTACATCACGCCTGAAATGAAGGAATACGAGTCTCTGGTGTTGAATGCGGAAGAACGCATTCATGAGATCGAATTAAAACTTTTCAAGGAAATCTGCCAGATTCTTGGAGCGTCCGTGCCGCGCCTGCTTGAAACAGCCCGTTCTCTGGCAGAACTCGACGTGCAATCCGGTCTGGCCGAGATTGCCGCCCTTGAGAATTACACCATGCCGGAGATCACGGAAGATACAACACTTGAGATCAAAGACGGACGCCATCCGGTTGTGGAAACCATGCTGCACGAAGAACGTTTCGTCCCCAATGACATCATTCTCGAAGAAGGCGAAACCATCCGCATCATCACCGGACCGAATATGAGCGGCAAGTCCACCTTCCTGCGTCAGGTGGCTTTGATCGCACTGATGGCGCAGATCGGCTCCTTTGTACCGGCTGCCAAGGCCAGGATCGGCCTAGTGGACCGCATCTTTACCCGCATCGGCGCACAGGATGAGATCCATGCCGGGCAATCCACTTTCATGGTGGAAATGATCGAAACTGCCAACATCCTCAACCATGCCACACAACGCAGCCTGATCATTCTGGACGAGATCGGCCGAGGCACATCCACCTATGACGGGTTATCGATTGCCTGGTCTGTGGTGGAATTCCTGCACAACCATCCGCGTCTGCGTTCGCGCACCTTCTTCGCCACCCATTATCATGAACTCACGCAGCTCAGCGAACTGCTGCCCGGTATACGGAATTACAACGTTGCCGTTACCGAAACCGGCAATCAAGTGGTGTTCCTGCACAAGATCGTTGCCGGAGGTGCCGACCGCTCCTACGGAATCCATGTAGCGCAAATGGCCGGCATACCGCGCCCGGTTATCTCACGCGCATCCGAGATTCTCAAACAGCTTCAGGAAAGCTCCGGTTCGGCGGTCAAGATCGAATCGCAGCCCTCCACGCAAATGGCGCTGTTTCCCGAAACCAATCCCCTGCTGGACGAGTTGAAAAACATCGACCTGAATACCATCCCCCCGCTTGAAGCGCTAAATATCCTTTATGAGTGGCAAAGGAAATTCGTCCCCCCCAAGAAGTAGTTCTGCCAACCTTACTTTTTTGAGAACGACCTGACCGCCAAGTAGACCAGTCCGAGCAAGAGTGCGCCCAGGCTCCAAAATCAAAGTTTGATAATTTGTTATTCTGAGTGTTTCGTTTTACCTCACCCCCGTTTCCCCTCTCAGACGATAGTCAATTAAATAGATAATTCAGGTTATGTCGTCGGAGAGCAATTTAAGTCCCAAGCTGTTACTTGTATTTTAGTCAGGCCGAAAAAAATCATCTTCAACGTCCGATTTTATAAATTGAACCTCAAAAATCGCTATACGATGGAGGGAATCATGCTAAACTCCAGTATGTTCAACCACAACCATCACCCTTCTGGGGTGAAAATGTTGGCAAAATTTATCAGACATGGATTTTCGATATGAAAAAGACAACACGCATTTTTTGTGTCTGCTTGTTATGTGTTTTTTTACTTTCTTTTGTTAGCTGTAATGAAAGTGATGCAGGAACAGATCTAAGCTTTGAAACCGAGCAAGTGCAAGACATAAGTGAAGCTATCAACAATGAAGAAGAACTTGATGAGATGATTAATCTCGTGTTGGATTCGCCCAAATGGATTGAAGAATTCCAAGGACAAGATTTGCTGGATATTTTTGTGGGGGATGCGAATAGCATCTCTCAAGTCACAGAAATTAACGATACAAATATTAATATTTCTCTCGAGGCAGGAGAGTCTTTTTCAGGTGGTATTCATGATGGAAATGCTTTTGTATTACCAAATGAAGACATGAGCCAGGCTTATTTATATAAAATTCAACCTGGCAGCACGACTGATGAATATCTGTTCTCAATAGGCTATGATAACTTATGGGTGGATACGTTCATTCGAGATCAAATCTACTTTGAAAGTAGATTGATGATCGATGGCGAAAGTCGGAGCTTAAGTCAGAGTTTTGGCAATGATACGCTTCAATTTTCCTACAGTGAAGATGCCTGGTACTATGTTTTGGTTGCCTTTGATAAAGCATTAACCTATACTTTTTATATTTGGGAAGATACAAATCCATCGAACTTTGCCTATATACATTATGACCTAAGCGATGATATTACCGAAAAGGCGAAGATGTATGATTCCTCTTTTGTTGCCCTCGTACTCGGTATTTCGGAAGCTTCGGAGAATAGTTACACCAATATTGATTCTTTAACGATGTATGCATTTAATATAGTAAATGAAAATGCAACAGGGAATATAAATGCATATTTAGAAAATGATCAAGAGTCTACACTGGTTTATGAAACTGAACCGACGACAATACCTGAACCTACGCCTGTGCCTTCAATAAAGTTTGTAGAGCTTCCAACAATTGTCTCAGATTATGAGCAGTTTCTTACGCATTTAAGCATTGAGGAAACGCCAGACTTTGTTACAGAAATGGAAACACCAATTTCGTCTTTGATTTCTTCTAAGGATGATGCCTATTATGTCGAGTTTAACCCGGATAGAACACTTGGTCTACAGCTAGATCGTCCCACGATGCCTACTTATACATGGTACATCAACGGCAGTCATTCAGACAAAATAGCAGAGATTGTTATTGAGTTTGATTTGCTTGAAACTATTCATCCTCTGCATCCGAGCTATTTTGACTATGACAAGGGTTACTTTATCACACTTCATCACTTTCAGCTTATTCCGATTGCCCCACCTTGGTCTGAAAATCCTAATGGTCAATTCAATCCACAAGGAAGAGTGGATGTTAATCGAAACGAAATGATTGAAACTCATGAATTTGGCGAAGACCTTAGAGGCTATGCCAAACAAGAAGGTAAGCATGTCAAAATAGCGATTCCATATTCCGAGTTTCAAAGCACGGCAAAGGATTTAACATTACAGTTTTTACCGGGCACGACTTTTGCGAATCTCTCCATCAATTTATGGGGTTCGAATGAATTAGACTTGAAAATTGCTGAAAAAATTTCTGAACCAGTGGATCTTCCAGAACGTGATTTGCTGCATGATGCGATACAACCGGCTTTACAAATTCCGGAACAAGAAATAATCCCGTTTTCGGAAACAGAGAGTTCAGACCCATTTTTGAGTATGCTGTATCAGAATCAGGTACTGATTCAAGGGCGTGTTATCAATTCTGATGGTTCTATCAAGATGCCGGTTTCCCTTTACGACTTAGGTGAACACGCAGACGAGGTTCAGGGCAAATATGCGGTCATTCCAGAAGGTCTTGTTCCCGCATTTATGATTATTTCATCATATCCCTATTTAGACAAAAAATGTAATGGGGACATGCAGCAATGGAACAATGATAAGCGTGAAGTAGTGGACTTTGTTTTTGAAAACTTGTTGGATGAATCCGGCCAGTTTTATGGCATTTTCGATATTGAGCAGGGAAAACTGGTTGCTACTGACCGCAAGAGCCCTGCGCTCCCTATTCTGTCGGCGATGCTGATGAATTTGGAACAATGGGGTGTTTTATCCGACAATGAAATCGATCGTATTGTAAACTCTATTATCGCAAACGACCTTATTCGAGTAGGTGACAAGCTCTATTATGCGCCTTATGGCATAAGCGATAATGGAATCATGCAACTTAAGCTTTCAGATTTTGTGATTAGCCATGAACTGTTTCAAGTTTTTATGCAATATTCCTACGACAGAAGCCGCCTGGATGATGAATATGGGTTTCCTATGCTGCTTGAAGGATTCTCTAATTCTTTAAAACTTATTCTTGAGGGGCAGGAACAGAATATGACACGCTTGCCCTCTACAGAATTGAAAGTGATTTTCACAGATAACGGTAACAGTTATGAACTGCATCCGTCGGATACGTTTGATATTAATGATTCATTCTTTTTTATGGGACTTAGGTCTATGCCTAATGAAATGCTGGGAGTTGTAGGCTATGGCTTTGGACCGTTCCCAAATGCATCACAAGGCGGATACCAAGGACCATTCTCGGAATTAAAATTCGAAAAAACTGAACATTCATGTACAAAAAATCTCAGTGGTGGAATAGATGGCCTTTTTAGCGAGGCACAAAAGCAGTTCATACGAGAATGTGAAGCACAGTATTCTGAATTTTACAATGGATATACTATTCAAGCCTTATATTATAAATCTTGGTTACATATATATAATTTTTTGCAAATGCGCACATCCGAGACGGCTTATGCCCCAAAGTACAATGTGCATACCGGCGAGATGATTGAGGCATCAGCAGATGTGCTCTATCCGGAATTTAGCGAATTTACCGATATGATAAAGCGCTTTGGTACTCCTATTACCCCAATGAATTACAATCTTCTTGTAGGCATATTTAATAATGAAATGACCGTAAGGGAAACAGCACACTTGACGATGGTTGATTTTGATATGTATACGAATAAAATGTTTACTTCACAGCCGCGTGATTTTTCTGATCCGGATATTTTTGCCGATAATGGTTTCAATATTTGGGGATACGGTTCTTTTTATATTCTAGGTGAACTACCGGCTTTGAAATCCACCATGCCTCCCTATAACAAATTGGGGTTGAATTTTAACAGAGAGGATTGGTTACAATATACGATGCGCAAGGTGAATGAGAAGACTCCTTATGAAGAAAACCTTGTATCGATTGGCGATGATTTTCCGTTGTTTTATGATCACCTTCCTAAATCAATAATTACTAACTAATTTAAAATAATCGAGCAAAAAAAGAAATAGTTTAAAAACGAGTTTTACATGCACAACAAGTAAGCACGGTATCGGTGGTGGTAGTAAGCCTGGAGGTATAGTTTACAAAATCGTGTGTATTGGATGTGTCTTCTTGAAAAGACAGGTGCCACATGCGAAAATTTTTACGCAATCAAGAATATGGTTTTATTATATGCTTGATAGCATTTTGATAACAAAATATCAGTAAACATCGTTCAGGGTTGATAATTGGTGATAAATTGAGTAAAAACAATCACGAAATTAATCAGAATTGTTATGATTATCCTTTGAATTTGCGAATGGAAATAAAGCAATTTTTGTTTTAACGGTCAAAAACATTTTTTTAACATTTGAGTAATTGACAAAGTGAGGACTATTTCTGGCCCTCACCTTTTCTTTGAGATATCCCTACACTCTAAGTTATCTTTGCTCGGTAACTATTCTCTTGTTGAGGCAGAAATCATCTCTCCTGTTGCCCAATAGAAGGCTTCGTCTTTCTCTTTGAAAGATGCGTCCTCATACAATATCGATTTCCCGAATTAGTTTATATACTTTTGGAGTGAGGTGCTTATCAATTCAAACGAAGAGCAAAAGTTCTTCCATCTTTACTGTTTTGCAAACGACCTGACCGCCAGGAAGACCAGGCCGAGCAAGAGTGCGCCCAGGCTCCAAATTAGCAGCGTGCGCCCGGCTGTTTGGATCACCTGCTGTACAAGGTTTACTACCAAACTTCCAATTTCGCCCAATCCGGAGATATTGAAAGCAGATACCCATTCCGCGGACAATTGTTTACCCTGCAGGAAAAACCAGCCCCCCGGAAGCGCTCCGGCCAAACCGGCCAGGATAAACGAGAAACTAAAACCGTTCATCATCCAGCGCAGGGAGCGCCAGCCCAAAATGACTATCAGTAGAATCAGTATCAGGCACGCCCATGGCAGTACTGCCAAACCTGTTCTGGCGTAACGGTAGACCTGAAAAGCCGGCGATTGGGTCAGATTCAGGATGATCTGTGCCTGCTCGTTTGTCGGAAGAATTATGCTTGGCGGGACCGCATCCGCGATTTCCTTCATAATCGGGTCAAGTACCATATCAAGCAGTAAAAGTTCATTGACAGGTGGATTGCATAATTCAAATCCGGTCTGACCGCTTTGGACCGCAACGATGATCAGATTAAGTTGCTCCAAGCTGCACTCGGGCAAGCCTGTCAGCAAATTCATGACGGCCTGTTTGCCTGCCGGACCGGTCAGGTTATCTTTAACAGCTTGCAGGTCGATGACGACGAGCAGATTTTCCTGCTGCAGGTTGACAAAAGACATGACCGATTGAAGGACGATCTCTGTCTGCTGTTTCACCCATTCTGAAGGAAGAACCGCCTTTATAAACTCTTCTGTTTGATCACGCGAAAGCCAGAATAAGGGACTATTGGCAAGCGAGCCCTGGCTATTGGTTAGGATGGCGTCAGTGACCAATGCCGGGAATTCATCATAAAAACCCTGTTCATTCAGAAACTCCGAATAAACATCCGCCTCAAAGATTGATTGGTTCATCGAAATGCTGACCAATGTCAGCAACAAAGAAAGGGACAGGAGAATGGAAAATGTAATGATCCATCCCCGTGAAGAGCTGTTTATGGTTGTTTGTTCTGCCGGATTGATTTTGTGATCGGTCATTTTAATACTCAGGATACAGAACGACGCCGGTCATGCGTGGGATTTGAATGTCGATTCTATAATTCTCGACGGTATATTTTTCTGCTGCCAACAAGTTACGCAATCGTACGCAATTTCGTAATTGTGTATTCTCAACATCCACTTCTATCTGTCCATTTGAATCGGATAAATTAATTACCACAATCGCACCTTCATGATCCGTTTCACGTAAGAACGCCAAGACTTCAGACTGATCTTTGGTGTCGATCATGGTCAGTTTTCCACGTGAAAGGCAGGCTTTTTCTTTTCTCAGCCTGATCAACTGCTTGATCCAATCTCGCAGGTTGTTATCCCATTTGGATTCGTTCCATTCAAATGCACGCCGACAGTCGGGATCGCCTTCTCCCAATATCCCGATCTCGTCACCGTAATAAATAGCAGGCGCACCGCAAAGCATGAACTGGATCAGGTATCCCAGCTTTGCTTTTTTCTGGCTGCCGTTGATCATAGTCAAAAAACGTTCAGTATCGTGACTACCCAGCAGGTTATACATGGCAAAAAGATACTCCTGCGGATAAATCCCCTGCCATTTTTGATAGTCTTTTACAAATTTGCTGACGCTGCTCTTTGCGGTCAGCAGATTGATGATCATTGTTCGCAGCGGATAGTTCATCAATCCGTCAAAATGTCCTTCCCCAATCCAGCGTGGATCGCCGTCCCAAATCTCACCCACAAGATATGCATCAGGATTGGCGCTCTTTACTTCGTATCGAAAACGCATCCAGAAGCCGTCGTCATCGATCTCGTTAGGCACATCCAGACGCCAGCCGTCAATCCCCTGCTCGATCCAATACCGCGCAACCTTCAAAATGTATTTTTGCACGTCAGGATTTGAGGTATTGAACTTTGGCAGGCTTTTATACTTCCACCAGGCTTCATAGGTAGTGGATTCGCCCGGCGAATAGGCATCCACAGGGAATTTCGTGATGTGAAACCAGTCCAGATATGGAGATGCTTCCTGGTTTTCAAGAATATCATTGAAGGCAAAGAATCCTCTTCCGCAATGGTTGAAGACGCCGTCAAGGATCACCTTCATCTCGTTTCGATGGGCGACATCCAAAAGAGTTAAAAATTCGACCCTGGTCCCCAATTTTGGATCGATCTGGAAGTAATCAATAGCGTTATAACGGTGATTGGAAGGAGATAAAAAGATCGGATTAAGATAGATGGCGTTGATCCCCAGGTCAAGCAAATAATACATGCGGTCGATGATACCTTTTAGGTCTCCGCCGTGAAAACTGGTATTAGTTGGTGCAGAATTCCAGGGTACAACCGATTTCGGATCGTTTTCAGGATGTCCGTCATAAAAACGGTCCGGAAAGATCTGATAAAAAATACTATCCTGTACCCAGGTTGGCACGCTCATACAATATTCCGAATCCACCTTTCCAACCTTAGGGGTTGGTCAGCATATTCTTCTTTGGCAACAGCGCCTGAAGCCAATTGTTCTAATAACACACATAAACGTTCATTCACCTGTGCCTTCAGGCCTGCCCTTTCGGCATATCTGACAACCGCACCGTTCAAGTACGTCACCTCGCTGATGGTTTTTCCTGAATAAAGATCAATATGAAAAGACGGCATCTTGGCGCCGCGCCCTTTTGCTAACGGTTTACCGATCAACCACCTGCTCATTCCAGCCGGGAGAGAATTCAGAAGAGTCAACAAAGCGATCACAGGTGTACCGGGTAAATCCACCAGGTGAATGTCCATGGCCTTCATCACCCGCAGCGCTTCTCTTAGCTGCTCCAATTCAATGTTCCATGTGACCGCATCGGAGAATACCTGCCCGGGAGTCCAATTTAATATGGCGGATGTGGCATTTGCCATCAGGTTGGTCAGCATCTTTGACCATTTCATGTCAGCCCTGTTGCCATAACCTTTGGCTTTTAAACCTGCCTGATTGAACCAGTCGATCAATGTCTGAGAAAGCTGATGCGTGTTTTCAATGCCCACACCCCTCAGTTTCTCAAGCCTTATGTCTCCCAACCCGGAGCGCCCCACGGCGCTGGTGATCGTGCCGGCAATGACCTTGCCTTTGCCAAGTTTTTCTTCGATCAAGCCTTCATTCTCGACCCCGTTTTGCAGGCAGAGGATGGGTGGAAATCTATCGGCATACTTTTGGATCGAGTCAAGTACCGAGGGCGTATCAAAAGACTTGACTGCAAGGAGCGCCACATCAACTGGTTTCTCAGAGAGTGCCGCCGAAATATCCGCCGTTACGTTGACCTTGTCTATCTTGATCAACTCTCCGCCAATATTCAACCGGATGCCTTGTGAAGAAGCGTTTTCTACAAGGTCTTCCTTTTCAATAAAAGTAACATCCGCGCCTTTGGCAGCCAGACTTCCGCCAATATAGGTGCCGATCGCTCCCATGCCAAAACAAATGACCTTTAACGGTTTCTCCATACCAATACCCATTTTACGCAGTCCAGTTTTGCGCGCCTCTCACGAAATCTGCTCCTGACATCCACTTCTTTCCCGGCGGCTGGACTTCGAGAAGTTTTACCCAGGCGTCCGGCGTACTGATAGCAGGAACTTTATTGATAACACTCCTCAGTCCGGATTGGTGCGCTTCACAAGGTTGAATCTCGATCTTGCGGATTTTTAAACTTTGTTCATTGAATTCATAGAAGGTACCGGGCCAATCGTTCAATGCCCTTACCTTGCGATCAATGACAACCGCGGCTTCTGAAAAATCAAGCCGTCCTTCTTCTTTGGTAAGCATCGCCGCATAAGTATCGCCGCCTTCAGGTTGTGACTGCGGAGCGATCTTCCCTGCCAGGTACTGGTCGAGCGCTTTCAATAATAATGAAGCACCCTGATCGGCCAATTTTCCGGTCAGTGTCGCAAGAGTCTCGTCCGGAGCAATCGGCATTTTTTCCTGCAGCAATACCGGTCCCGTATCGATGCCGGCATCCATGCGCATGATGCTCACACCTGTGCTCTCATCTCCGTGTAGGATGGCTGCCTGGATTGGAGCGGCTCCCCGCCAGCGTGGAAGATAAGACGCGTGCACGTTGATGCAGCCGTATTTCGGCAGATCCAGTACCTTTTGGCGCAAAATTTGTCCGAAAGCCGCCACAACGATCACGTCCGGAGCCCACTCCTGCAGCTGTTCAAAAGCGCCCGGTTCCTTCATCTTTTGTGGTTGGATGATTGAAATACCCAGTTCTTCGGCCAGGACTTTTACCGGGGGTGGGGTGATCTTTTTTCCACGTCCGGCGGGCCGGTCTGGTTGAGTGACCACTCCAACGACATTATATTTTGAAGCCAACGCTTCCAATATTTTTACTGCAAATTCTGGTGAACCCATGAAAACTGTTTTGTATGACATGCTGTGATTTTAGCATAATCTGATTAGATGAATAAATAAATCAAAGGTAAAATTTAGCCATGCAGGAAACACAGGCATTTACCGAATTGGAGAAAGCTCGATCCGCCCGTTCCAACGGCAATGAGGGCATGTCCAGGGTGCTGGCGCGCCGGGCTGCCGGCCTCTCCATTCGTGCCTATCTGCAAGAACGGAATGAAGCGTTATCAGACCTTTCACTGAACAAACTGATCAAAGAAGAATCCGTGCGAAATCTGCTTCCCCCGATTATTCACGAAGAATTGGATCGATTATGCATGCGAGTTAATGAAAATTATCAGTTACCTTGCGATATGGACCTCATTGCCGATGCGCAAACGATCCTGAACATCCTAAACGGTACTGGAGATTAGTATGAGTGAGACAAAAAACATAATCAAGATATACGGCACGAATTGGTGCGGCGATACCCGCAGAGCCAGACAGTTCTTTTCAGACCACAAGATAGATTACGAATGGATTGACATCGACCATGATAAAACGTCTGCAGAGTACGTTAAGAGTGTGAATAACGGTAATCGTAGTGTCCCAACAATTGTATTCCCTGACGGTTCCATGTTGGTGGAACCTTCAAGCCTGCAATTACGGGAGAAGTTTAATATTGTCTGACTTAATTTTTACCGGTCAGTTTTTTAAGTTTCTTGGCTCTTCCGATAAGCCAAAGTGTCAATGCGCCTGAAAACAGTCCAATCCCCAATACCAGAAAACCGATCCCTTTTTTGGAATTCTCAATAATGATGGTTGGCGTGTGAGAGAGTTTGGTTTTTAAGGTATCTAAAAATACTGGGTCCGGTGTGACCGGCTTCAACATTCGTGACAGTTTATCTTCAAGACCGAAGATTGAATTATTTTGTATTTGATTTGTTCCACTTTGCATTTTGAAACCTCTGAACTTATTTTGAATGTTCGTCAATTTCCTGCATTTCTTCCCGCAGAGCGATCAACGCGCGATGGTAAAGGCTTTTAATTGCCCCTTCACTGCGTCCCATGATCAACGCGATCTCCGCGTTTGAAAGATCCTCAAGATATTTCAACAAGATCAATTGCTGCCGGTCAGGGGATATCCGGCGAATGGCTTTCAACAGTTGAGCCATTTCCTGATTTTTCTCCAACATTCGTTCCGGCTGGTCGATCTTCTGGGGAAGATCAAGATGATCTTCCAAAGGGACCTCTTTACGCCTGAGGTTATCGCGGTGCCAGTTGGCAATCAGGTTGTGCGCGATACGATAAAGCCAGGCAGAGAAAGGGACGCCTTTTTCAACGTAGTTGTTAATGTGCCCAAAAGCCCGATAGAAAACACGCGAAGTAATGTCCTCGGCATCGGTAGCCGAGCCAATGCGATAGAAGATGTAGTTATAGATTCGAGTTACGTTCTTTTCATAGAGATAGCTGAACGCCTCCGGGTCTCCTCCGCAGGCAAGCCTTACTGCGTTCTCATCTGTGATGGCTTCTCTATCTTTATCTTGCATCTTCTGTATCAATTAAAACCCGTTTCCCGTTCTTTCGTTACTGCTTTATTCGCTATTATCTGAAAACTCAAGCGCGGCTTTTACAGCCTGATATGCATCCAAAATGCCGAAACCCACGGCATCGTTAATATCACCGCATATTGGTTCACTTCCATTATAGGCCTTTACGGTGGATTTTAGAATTTCTGTCGTGGCATCAATGTTCCCGATCAGCGCCGGATTGGCCGACCACATCAAGGCAACCACGCCTGTCACGTGCGGGGCGGAAAACGAAGTGCCACTGGCGGTGGAATAGCCCCCGCCCGGATAGGCCGTCAATACATCCTCGCCCGGCGCCAACAGGTCAGGTTTGCTGCGTCCGCTGCCATCAACATTGACGGGTCCAATGGAAGAAAAATAAGACAAGTCGCCGTATTGGTTTACCGATCCGGATGTCAATACGTCGGCATAAATGGATAGCGGATCGCTAACCGTTCCGCACCCGTAATAACCACTGTTCCCTGCGGCAACCGACATAAAGATGCCGGCCGTCTTCATGGCCTCAACCGCCGACTGAAAAACGGTTGCATCGCAGCCTTCGATTTCAGGACAGCCCCACGAGTTATTGACAACCATGGCTCCTTTGGAGGGATCGCCGTCTGTGAAAGGATCACCATTCTGCGGGAAAGGCGCCAGCATGAATTGCATACAATCCAGATAGAGGGCCGGATTGCCAAGGTTGCGGGCCAGATTCACGCACCCGATCCACTCTGCGCCTGGAGCCACGCCGGTGTTTTCACCGAGAGCGACACTCAGCGTCATTGTGCCATGCCCTCCCGCGTCGGTCGGGAAGATCGTGCCGTACCATGGATCAAACCAATTGTAGTCATCTTCTGTTTCAGCGCCCCGATAAGCGGCGGCCAGTTCCGGTTGTCTGCCGTCCACTCCGCTGTCGGTCTGCCCGATGATGATCCCGCTGCCGTCGATCCCAAGTTCATCGACCACGCGGTCTGCCTCGATCATACTGAGATTCCAGAAAGGTTCACCGGTTAACGATGGAACATCGGCTTCGTCCAGTACCGGTTTGTCTGGCAAGGGGCGTAAATTGGGATTATCCAGAATTCGATCCACAGACGGTTCATTTTGCAACAGCAGCTTAACAATTTCTCCGCCGTCCACCTCGATCGCGTTCACCAAATAATAAGGGGTGTAGCTGATATTCAGGCGGTCCAGCCTTTCGCGCAGGTTGACCTGTGATTTTTCCGCAGTGTCAACCAGATCGGAATAAACACCTTCTCTTCTATCAAAGTATCCAGAAATTTCATTCTCTTGTGACAAATCAGCCTGTTTCTTCAAGATAATGAATTGGTGATCCCCAAAAAATCCCACCTGCCCCCAACCCAGGTAGGCGGTGACCACCCCCATCACACCGATCGCGGCCAATAGAAAATTGGCGAAATCGGGCATTTTCACTTTTCGGATGATTTTGTAACTGGAAACCGCGAGTATGGTCAGAAATAATAGTCCGATCAAAGTGGTCACGGCCGCCTTGACGGCCCATTCAAGCGCTTCGCCGCTGCCCCCCGCGATCAATTCAGAAAGTTCATCCATGTCATAGAACGCCAACGGTAGGGCTGCTGCCAAACCAAAAAGGAGACCGGATAATCTTTTTGCCCGTTTTCTGCTTTTATCCCACAAATGGAAGAATAAAGCCACCAGCCAGCCTGTGATTGGAATCGTCATCACCAGCAATTGCTCTGAACCATTCACCGCCAGCGCGGATACCGAGATCAAAAGAAAAACGGCAATAACAAATCCATCGAATACAACGGCCGCTATACGGCGTTTTCCGTCATCTATTTTGTCTTTCAAGTAAAAATCACTTACCACCTTGACCGCATACCAGGCAAACGTCCCACCCAGCAACACTGCCAAAACAGTATCAAGCACGGAACCCAGCGCGCCCCACATTACCCAGGGCAGACACATGGTGCAGCACAAGAGAATGATTGCTCCCGAAATCCCTGGTTTGCCTGAATCAACGGAATCTTCAGATGGTTTGTTCTTCTTTCGAAGTAGGAATGTGACCGTGATAACGACCAGCATGATCCAAATCTGCAGGATGATGGTCTCTTTTTGCGCAGTCAGATACAGGAACCTGAGCGGCGTTGAAAGTACGGACATGATCGCTGCCAGTGACCACAATTTAAAAATCTTCTTGGTTTGAGGGTTTTTCGCAAAGAGCGCGATCAATCCGCACACGATCAGGATCAAACCGCTATAAATAATATGGTTGATCCATCGGGTATCGGCAGCCGTCGCTGATTCAACTATCATTTGTTCATTCAGCCAACCTGAAAACAGGTCAATTCCGCCAAAGAGAATGGTCCATATAGAACTAATAATGATCAGGATGATGTTTCCACAGCTTTTTTTGTTTTTATCAATCGGAGGTGGTGTTTGTGAATTGGTCATATTTTTTTGGATTCTTTGAATTTTGAAAGGAATTTTGACATACTTGTTTTATTTTTATAGTGGGTCTAAACTTAAATTATAATCAAAAAAGCAATCCTGACAGTCTAAATCTTCCGGGAGGAACAAAATGCAGCATTCTGAGTATTACTGGAATACCAAAGACAATCTAAAACTTTTCGGACAGGAATGGAAACCCGATGGAAAACAAAAAGCCGCCATCGCTATGATCCACGGACTGGGTGAACACTCCGGCCGGTATGAACCTGTTGCAGAAGTTTTTACACAGGCTGGATACAGCCTGACTGCCTTTGATCTGCGCGGACACGGTAAATCGGAAGGCGTCAGAGGACACGCGCCCTCATATGATGCTCTGATGGATGATATTTCTCATAATATAGATCTGACCAAAGAACATTTCCCAGGTATGCCCGTCTTTCTCTATGGACACAGTCTGGGCGGCAACTTGGGTTTGTATTACTGCCTGTCACAAAAACCTGACATCAAAGGCGCCATTATTACCAGTCCCGGGCTTGGCACGTCGGAACCAGTCGCTCCCGTTAAACTTGCTCTTGGCAAACTTATGTATAACCTTCTCCCGGCCATGCAAATGGATAACGGCCTTGACCGTTCAGGCCTGTCACGCGACCCCGAAGTTGAAAAGAAATACTCGGAAGATCCGCTTGTTCATGGAAAAATATCAGCTCACATGGCTATGGATCTGTTCAAATACGGCCAATACAGTCTTGACCATGCCGCCGAGTTCCCCGTACCTCTGCTTCTAATGCAGGGGACGGCGGACCGTATCGTCAATCCGCGCTTAACCAAAGAATTCGCTAATGCCGCCCCCTTGTCAAAGATCACGTACAAGGAGTGGGAAGGTTTTTATCATGAACTTCATAATGAGCCCGAAAAAGCGCAGGTACTAAAAACTATGCTGGATTGGATGGAGCTTGAACTAAAATAACATCGGCAACGTCACTATTTACAAGGGTCAAGTTTTCAACTTGACCCTTGTGTCGCTTCAGGCTAAAATAGGGTATCTGTACGGTTTCAAGCTATTCCAAATCAAATACTGGAAACCGAGTCTCGAATGAGGGAAACACTTGCCCAATAAACCACCCACAGATGAACAAACCAATGTCATCTCAAGGTGGTTCTTTATTTTTTGACTTAATATGCCAGGAGAATTCTGATGAGCGATTACTTAATGCGCGGCAGCCTAGCCGATCTTGATCCTGAAGTTCTACGTATGATCGAATATGAAAAAGAACGTCAGTTTCGCAAATTGATCCTGATCCCATCCGAAAGTACAGCGCCGGCTTCCGTCCGTGAATCACTTGGCTCTGTATTTCAGAACATCTATGCGGAAGGTTATCCTGATGAAGAAATGCGCTGGATGAGTGAATCAGAGATTCTGGATTATCCTGCCAGATTGGCACACTACCGCCGCCACGCTGACCCGCGTTACTACAAGGGCGTTGAATATGCCGATATGATCGAATCGCTCGCCCGCCGCAGATGCGCGGAAGCGTTCGCGAACGACCGCGTCAAAGCGGATCAGATTTTCGTAAACGTACAGGCGCTTTCAGGCGCCCCCGCCAATAACGCCGTTTACAACGCGCTCATCCAACCCGGCGACGCCATCCTCGGCATGAACCTGCTGCACGGCGGTCACTTAACCCACGGTTCCTCTGTCAATCGTTCAGGCAAACTTTTCAAAGTGTCTCACTATAACGTCGATCCTGTGACCGAACAGATCGATTACGACAAAGTGGAAGAAATCGCCAGGGAAACCAATCCCAAGGTCATCATCTGCGGATATTCTTCTTATCCATTTGTACCAGACTGGAAACGCTTCAGAGAGATCGCCGATATGGTTGGCGCCTATCTATTAGCTGACGCCTCTCATATCGCCGGCATGATCGCTGCCAAGGCCATCCCCTCACCGGTTGGTGTTGCGCACGTGGTGACCTTCACCACACACAAGACATTGTGCGGTCCCCGTGGCGCGTGCATCCTGACCACCGATTCTTCGCTTTCCAAGAAAATCGACAAGGCCGTGTTCCCCGGCGAACAGGGCGGCCCTCACGTGCATGTCTTTGCCGCACTGGCGACAACATTTAAGATTGCTCAAACCAAACAGTTCGCCGAGCTTCAGAACAAGATCATCAAGAACTGTGCTGTTCTAACCAACCGCCTCATGGAACGCGGTATGCGCATCCCGTTTGGCGGGACAAATACACACCTGGTAAACCTTGACTGCAAGACCATTGTCGGACCCGACGGCACCACCCTTTCAGGCGACATGGCGGCACGCATCCTCGATGTGGCCGGTATTGTGCTCAACCGCAACACCATCCCCGGCGACAAGACCGCCTTATATGCTTCTGGCATCCGCTTCGGTACGCCCTGGATGACCCAGCGCGGACTGGATGAAAAAGACATGGTTACCCTGGCCGACATCATGGCCGACCTGCTCCTTGCCACCACACCTTATTCCGTGGAAACCCATAAGGGCATCAGCCGCCGTGCCAAGGTTGATTTCAAGGTACTTGAAGACGTTAAAGCCAGAGTGAGACAACTTTGTGAAAAAGCCGGTTCCGATCTTGAATATCAGAAGAACAGCTATCCTCAGTTCTTCTATCTGGATGACAAATCCTCAAGTAAAACGGATATTGCCACACTGAAACTGAGCGGACCCAACCTGCGCCAGTTTGTCAGCTACTGCTTCAGTTCCGACGTGGACCAACTGGAAGCCGGGCAATCTCAAAGAACAACCCTCACCACCCCGCTGGGGACAGTTGAGGGAGCCATTGAAAACACCAACGGCTCAAGCTACAGTTTCTCCTTCCCCACCGCTCAATTCGGCCTTGCCGCCACCTTCCTTCGCGACCTGGCGGATGGCTACATCGCTTTTGACGAGAACCTTCCCATTCGCATCCCCGGCAGCATTGCCGTGGAAGAAGACCTGCAATCCCCGGCTGTAAAAGCCGATGGCAGTCTCGTGATCAGCCAAAAGCCCTACTTCATCGGACAAACCGACCAGGCATCCGCTGCGCTTCCTGCGTTTGCATGGCAGGAGAAGGAATCTGATCAATTGCTGCGCACAACGCTTTACGAAACGCACAAGAAGATGGGCGCCAAGTTAGTCCCCTTCGCGGGTTGGGAAATGCCGGTCTGGTATACCTCCGTCGTCGAAGAACATCTGGCATGCCGTCAGGCAGCCGGCTTGTTCGATGTGTCGCACATGGGTGTCTTCCAGGCTGAAGGACCGCAAGCTGCCATGTTCCTTGAAACCGTCTGCGCCAATGACATCAGCCTGCTTTCTGTGGGCGAGTCGTGCTATACCCAGTTCCTTGACCCGGATGCCAACGTGATCGACGACCTGCTCGTCTACCGTCGTGGGGTTGAGAAATATCTGGTCGTGGTGAATGCTTCCAATGACGCCAAAGACTGGGCCTGGCTGAACGCTGTCCGTGAAGGCAAAGTGCTGATCGATCCCAAACGCCCCTGGATCAAGGCATTTGGTTCGGGTGTCGTGCTCAAGAACCTGCGCGATCCAAAAGAAGGCAAAGAAATGCGCGTGGATATTGCCCTGCAAGGGCCAAAATCCAGAGAAATTCTGCTGTCACTTGAAAATGACAAAGCCACCATTAAGAAGATCAAATCACTCAAACGTACTGAACTCTGCGAGGCCGTGGTTGGCGGTTTTGACCTGGTAATCTCGCGCACCGGTTATACAGGCGAAAAGATGGCCTTTGAATTATTTGTCCATCCTGACAAGGCTGTTGCCTTGTGGGAGGCGCTCTGCAAGGCTGGCGAACCGCTTGGGTTGAAAGCCTGTGGACTCGGCGCGCGCGATTCGCTGCGTACTGAAGCCGGCCTGCCGCTCTACGGACACGAAATGGGCGGAGAGGAAAACCTGAGTGTGGCTGAAGCAGGATTTGGATCATACGTGAAGGTTTACAAACCCTGGTTCATCGGTCGTGACGCGTTTATTGAAAAAGAGAAAAACCGCACAGGTGTGGTTGCCCGTTTCCGTTTCAACGATAAAGGCGTTCGCATGGCGCATAATGGCGACCCTGTGCTTGATTCCAAAGGGAAAGTGATCGGCAAGGTAACAAGCTGCGCAATTGACAAGGAAGGATTCTTGACCGGACAGGCTTTCCTTGACAAAGCTTCCGCAGTGGAAGGAACCCCGATTTCCATTTTCCAGGGTGCTTCCAAGCTTTCGCCCTTCACACCATCAACATTAAATACCGGAGACCGCGCTGCAATTCCGTCGTTGGCAGCTGTGGTCAGTCGTTTTCCAAATTCATGATCCATTTTTGGTTAGGAAAAGGAGCAAAATAAAAAAATGCAGACTCCATGGGATTATCGATACGCACAAAGGACGCAACGGATGAAAGCGTCAGCAATTCGGGAACTCTTGAAGTTAACCGAACAACCTGACGTGATCTCATTCGCAGGCGGGTTGCCCGCACCGGATGTATTTCCGGTAGAGGAATTCCGTCGCGCCTGCAACCACGTATTGGAACATCAAGGGGCGCAAGCTCTGCAATATGGCACAACAGATGGCTATGTTCCACTGCGTGAGATGATTGCACGATATACCAACAGACTTGGAATCGGGGTAAGTATTGATAATATTCTGATCACTTCTGGCTCTCAACAGGCTCTTGATCTGATCGGAAAAATTTTCATTA
>ENA-OSEO01001989-OSEO01001989.1-sediment-metagenome-genome-assembly--contig:-NODE-1989-length-32132-cov-9.788052_pt1 | contig 32132 bp, 34 predicted proteins | sample MGYA00237883_ERZ534232 | MGnify/ENA metagenome assembly ERZ534232 | reverse complement strand
CCTTGCGTCCACTGATGCTCCTCAGTGCATTGCGTCCCGGCACGATCTTTGCCGGCATTGCGTCTAATATCTTTTATTGCCATCACTTCCCGACGAAGTCGGCATTGCTCTTCGGTACTTGTGTATGTCAACGAAATGTAAATACTGGAGTCCCCGAAGGGAGGGAGGGTTTTTTGGGGGATTATCCCCTCGAACCAATCTTGATTCTCAGCATGTGCCTTTGAAGCTTCGCCTCGTTTCTAGCTCTCTCCCGCCTGGATTTGCTGACTTCCAGCAATTCTTCCGCTCGTTTTAGGCGCTGCTTAGCTCTCTCTACGCTGATTTCCTCGGGAGTCTCCGCGGCATCGGTCACGATGGTCAAGCTATCTCGCTGCTGGAGAACGTATCCTCCGTGAACGGCAAAGCGGAGAGTTTCAGATCCTGATTTTATCTCCATTACGTCAACGGTAAGCTTCATCAGTGCCGGCGCTCTTTCTGGCAGGTAGGCGATTTCTCCTTCAGTGGATCGAAAAGAGATGGAATCGGCTTCTCCCTCCCATTCGATTCCATAGGGAGTTATTATTGTTGTCTTCAGTTCCATCTTACTCATCCTTCGAAAGCGTCTTGGCCTTCTCGATTGCCTCGTCGATGGTCCCTACCATCATGAAGGCCTGCTCGGGAAGATCGTCGTGTTTGCCCTCGAGTATCTCTTCAAACCCTCTTATAGTTTCCGATATCGGCACATACTTGCCTTCCATATTGCTGAATTTCTCGGCCACGAAGAACGGCTGGGTCAAGAACCGCTGAATCCTTCTCGCTCTTTGAACGGCGAGTTGATCCTCCTCCGACAGCTCTTCCATACCGAGAATTGCAATTATGTCCTGAAGGTCCTTGTATCTCTGCAAGACTTCCTGGACCCTTCTGGCTACCTGGTAATGCTCCTGGCCGACAACTACAGGATCCAGGTTCTTAGACGTGGAATCCAGTGGATCGACCGCCGGATAAAGTCCCTGCTCGGCGATCGAACGGGAAAGGTTGACAGTGGCATCCAGATGGCTGAAGGTAGTGGCTGGCGCGGGATCTGTGAAATCATCGGCTGGAACGTAGATGGCCTGAACGGAGGTGATAGAACCCGATCTAGTCGAGGTGATTCTCTCCTGCAGGTTTCCCATTTCAGTTGCGAGTGTCGGCTGGTAACCGACAGCAGAAGGCATTCTTCCAAGGAGAGCCGAGACTTCGGAGCCGGCCTGAACAAATCTGAAAATGTTGTCGATGAATACGAGAACGTCCTTTTTCTGCACATCCCTGAAGTATTCAGCCATGGTTATTGCAGAGAGTCCTATTCTAAATCTTGCACCGGGCGGTTCGTTCATCTGCCCGAAGACAAGAGCGGTATTCTCGATGACACCGGCTTCCTGCATATCCAGCCATAGATCGTTTCCCTCTCTAGTTCTTTCACCTACCCCGGCAAAGACTGAAAGCCCCTTCTGCTCGATTGCGAAGTTTCTTATTAGTTCCATGACTAGAACGGTTTTTCCTACCCCGGCACCCCCGGAGAAGCCTATCTTTCCTCCCTTGCTGAATGGTGCGAGAAGATCGATGACCTTGATTCCCGTTTCAAGTATCTCGACTTCAGTCTGCTGATCGGTGACCGACGGAGCCGCTCTGTGTATTTCCCAGTGATCGGAAAACTTAACCTCACCGTGCTCGTCTATAGGTTCGCCGAGAAGATTGAACATTCTTCCGAGAATCTCTTCTCCAACCGGTACTTTGATCTGGGTACCCGTGTCAAGCACTTGCTGGCCTCTCACGAGTCCGTCAGTGCTGTCCATTGCAATCGCCCTGACACTGTTATCACCTATTAGCTGGGCAACCTCTAGGACTATCTCTTTATCTAAGAATTCGTTCTTTACTTTTAAAGCGTTCAAAATGTCGGGAAGTCTCCCTCCCTCAAACGATACGTCTACGACAGGACCGGTTATCGCGACTATTTTGCCAATATTTTCTTCCTTTTTGTCGGGCACACTCACACCTCCAAAATCAATTAACCGTTAAGAGCCTCGGCGCCGTTTACAACTTCGATTATCTCCTGAGTGATATTCGACTGGCGCAGTTTGTTTCTCACCAGAGTCAACTGTTCTATCATACTTTTCGCATTCTCAGTTGCATTCTTCATTGCGGTCTGTCTGGAGAAGAGCTCCCCGACCTTCGTTTCGTATAAGCCCTGAAGAACCTTTGCAACAAGCCAAGAATTGAGAACATCTTTGTACAGAACCTCGATTTCAGGTTCAAAATCAAACAAGTCATTGTCGGGCTTTTCGAGATCTTCAACTGGAAGGAGCCTGACGATTTTGGGCATCTGAGCGAGAGGATTCTTGAAAAGGCTGAAGACCATTTTCAAGCCTGACGCATTCTTGTCTTCCATGACATCGACAATGTCGTCAACGATGATCGCTGCCTCGTCAAGATCTGGAGTATCGTAGAAATGACTGAAAGCGGTTATAGGCAAGCCGCTCTTCTTAAAATAGCTTTCTGCCTTGATACCGACCGTAACGATGTGTACGATATCCGACTTCTCAACTTCGCGCTCTGCGGCCTTCATTATCTCGGCATTGAAAGCGCCGGCAAGCCCCATGTCCGAGCTGACTACAAGAAGAATGTCTCCTTGTCCCCCAGTTTTCGGATGGTTCGTATCTCCAAAATATGCTCTGGTAAGCGCCCTTGCCATCGCTTTCTCGTAAAGCCTGACGAACTTCAGCCCCTTCTGAACTTTGTTTATTTTTGCCCGCGCGACCATCTCCATAGCGCGGGTAATCTGCATCGTCGAGTTCGTTGACTCGATGCGTTTCTTTATCGTTCGCAGTTTACCCTTGCTCACCGTCAATCATCCCCGCTCAGTGAAGAGCTTCTTCGTCTCTTCTATAGCTTTCTTAAGACGAGTCTCAACTTCGTGTTCGATAATCTTCTTCTCTTTTATTGAATTCAGCACATCGCTGTAAGAGCTACGAAGAGTCTTTATAAGAGACTTCTCGAATCCCGAAATCTTGGAGTTTTCCATCTCATCCAAATAGCCCTTGGTTCCGGCATAAAGAACGACAACCTGCTCTTCAACGGGCATTGGGACGTACTGATCCTGTTTGAGAAGTTCCGTAAGTTTCTCTCCCCTTGTAAGTTGGTCGCGGGTGGCCTTATCGAGTTCAGTCGCGAACTGGGCAAAAGAGAGCAGATCTCTGTACTGAGCCAGCTCGATTCGAAGACTTCCCGCAATCTTCTTCATTGCCTTTATCTGGGCAGCGCCTCCTACCCTCGAAACTGAAAGGCCGACATTGATTGCCGGTCGATTTCCAGCGTAGAAGAGATTTGGATCCAGGTATATCTGTCCGTCGGTTATGGATATCACGTTTGTCGGTATGAATGCAGAAACGTCGTTCGCCTGCGTCTCAATTATGGGCAACGCCGTGAGCGATCCTCCACCGTAGTTTTCGTTCAGTCTTGCCGCTCTCTCGAGCAACCTGGAGTGTAGATAAAATACATCTCCGGGATATGCCTCTCTTCCCGGCGGTCTCCTGAGCAGTAATGAGAGTTCTCTGTAAGAAGCCGCGTGCTTTGAAAGGTCGTCATATATGACGAGAGAGTCCTGACCTTCAAACATGAAGTGCTCGCCCATTGCAGCTCCCGCATAAGGAGCGAGATAGGAGAGAGACGCCGTTTCGGAAGCCGAAGCGAAGACAATCGTCGTGTACTCCATCGCACCAAACTGGTTCAGTTTATCGATTATCCTTGCAAGGGCGGCCGTTTTCTGCCCTATTGCAACGTAGATACACTTGACGCCCTGTCCCTTCTGGTTTATTATCGCATCGATCGCTATGGCCGTCTTCCCGGTCTGCCTGTCCCCAATTATCAACTCTCTCTGCCCTCTTCCAATGGGGATTGTCGCATCTATTGCCTTTATTCCGGTCTGTAGAGGAGTGTCAACTGGTTTTCTCATTACTACACCAGTTGCCTTGACTTCAACCGGTCTATAACTCTCTGTTTTGATCGGCCCCTTTCCATCGAGGGGAATCCCAAGAGGATTCACGACTCTTCCCAGAAGCTCCGGTCCCGTGGGGACTTCCATGATCCTTCCGGTTCGTCTGACGAGATCGCCTTCCTTTATCTCCTCATATTCCCCAAGAATGACTATTCCTACGTTGTCCTCTTCAAGGTTCAATGCAAGGCCAAAGACGTTATTCTCGAATTTCACCAGCTCATTTGCCATGACGCCTTTGAGGCCGTAAGCCCTTGCAATGCCGTCACCTATTTGAATAACCTTTCCAGCTTCGAAATAATCAAACTCTATATCAGTCTTTTCTAGCTGATTCTGTATAACTCGCGTAATCTCAGATGGACTGATCTTCACTCATTCACCTCCCGAGGGCCCGAGCCCAAATCCTGGCTCACTCTCTTTAAACGACCGCTGAGACTTGTATCGATTACTTCATCTCTGAACCTGATCACATATCCTGCGATTAGATTAGGGTTAAGGTTGATCTTCAAAACCCCTTCCATTCCCGTTTTTTCTTTGACTTTCTTCAGAATTTCCTCTCTCTCTTCGGAACCTAGTTCAACTGGAGAATCGATTTCTACATCTATTCTGTTGCTTTCAAGAAGCAGTCTCGCACCAAACGAAATTTCGATATCTGCCAGGAGCTCAAGTCGCTTCATCGATACAAGAAGAGAAACAAGTCTCTCTATCTGATCTAGAGGCTTTTGAACGAAGCTCAGAAGAATGCTTGCCTTTCTCCCGGCCGAGAGCGTAGGATCGAAAATGAACTCTGAAAGCTCAGTATCAGAAACAATCTCAGAAAGCTCTTGCAGCTGAGATCGTGCTTGCTCTCTATTTGACGGAGGAAGGCTCAAAAAGAGCGCATTCGCATATTTGGCGGCCAGAGAAAGGATTCTCTTCACTCCTTGTCACCCATGCTCTCAAGAATCCTCTTCGCATACTGTTTCTTGGCAGTATCGTCCATCTCCTTCTGAAGGAATCTTCCCACCATTGCAACGGCTGCGGTTACAATCGCTCCCTTGACTTCGCCTGCAGCCTCTTCGCGTTCACGCTGAATCTGAAGTTCGGCAGACTTGTACATTCTCTGTATCTCCTGTTGGGCATCTTCTCTCGCGCTTCTTACGATTTCCTCCGCCTGCCTTTCGGCCCGGGAGACGATCTCTTCGGAAGTAGAACGGGCTTCTTCGATCTTTGCTTGATATTCTCTCTTCAATTCATTCGCTTCAGTCCTCATCTTCTCGGCTTCTGCGATTTCGCTCCGTATCTTCTCTTTGCGCTGCTTCATGACATCGAAGAACTTGTCGAAAAGCAGCTTCTTCAGCACAAAGAAGAGCAGCAGAAAGTTCAGTATCGACAGTATGGCTGTCAGATTAAGTTCAATCAAGTTATCACCCCTCCTCTACTCAGGGGAAAAATTCAGACTACCAGAAGTATCATGAATGCAATAACAAGAGAATAGATACCGGTAGTCTCCGCAATTGCGTCTGCCAGGATCATTCTAGTTGTCAGGGTTCCAATCATCTCCGGCTGCCTTGCCATTGCTTCCATAGCACTCGCACCGATTCTACCTTCACCGATACCGGCTCCGATTGCCCCAATTCCCATTGCAAGTCCGGCACCGATAAACTTTCCCATCAACATCAAGCCTTCTCCAATATCCACAGTAAAACCTCCTTACTCTATTAATGAGCTAATATATGCTATTGCAAGTATCGTAAATATCAACGCCTGGATAGCTCCAAAGAACAGTCCGAAGATACCCCACAACGCCGCTGGCAGAACAAAGTACTTGACGAGATATCCGAGGATGACTATCAAAATCGCTCCTCCCATGATGTTTCCAAAAAGCCTTAATGCATGGGATACGGGCTTCGCTATCTCGCCGATCACGTTTATGGGAAACATCCACCAGATCGGTTCAAAGAAACTCTTTCCCCACTTCTTCCAGCCCTTTACTTTAATTGCGTAAACGTGGCTCATGACGAAAACGAAGAATGCAAGCATGAGGTTCATATTGAGATCTGAAGTGGGCGCATACCATGAGTCCGAAAGGATGGTCAGCTTGACTCCTCCACCCTCAAGAGGAATAGCGTTGATACCGGGGAAACTCGCAATGAAGTTCGACACGATAACGAACAGGAAAAGCGAAGCGGCTATGTCGAATATCGGTCTCACAAACTCTTTCCTCGTAACAGAGCCTTTTACAAGGTCTAGTATGTAATCTAGCAGGACCTCCAGGAGACTCTGTTTCTTGCCTGGAATTATCTTGAAGACTTTCACTCTCGTTGCCATGAATATGATTATCGCCATGACGACCCAGGTCATTATTATGGTCAGCGGATTGACTCTGCTTAGCGGCCCTTCTCCAAAAGGCAACTGATAGATCCACCTCTGGCCGACACCTTCAAGCTGGAATTTGTAGCCCGTGGCGACTATGTAAATTATTACGGCAAGATATCCGCCAAAGATAACTCCAAGAAATACCTTGTCGGACCTGGTTAGATTAAGTTTCACAAAGCCACCTCCCAAAGGCTATAGCTGCGATTTTTAGGTTCATCACGCCGAGAAAGCTTCCAAGGAAGAATTCGAGGGAGACGGTTGCCGCCGTGGCGAAACAGATACCGTAGAAAAAGTATCTCGCAAGAAAGCCAGCTGGGACCCTCTTCTTCTCTCTTATTAAGATCTGCGCGTCATAATTAATCAGTAATAGAGCGATGAGAGCAAAAGCCGTTCCGTAGAAAACGCCGATTTCCGAACCGGAAAGTGGTGTAACGGCAAGGGCGGTACTTTCAACCATTGCCAGAACCGCCAGTATTATCGATGTCTTCATCATCATTGTCCTTGTTTCTGTCATATCGCTCTGCCTCTTTCAAGAGATATCTGATTCCATTATATATGCCGGAGAAGGCTCCGAAAAGTAGGAAAAATGAAATCCAAAACCTTTCCATTCCGACAAATCTGTAGAGAAGGTAACCGAGACCACCTGCGACGGCAATATTGGCAACCACAATTACTGCAAACTGATAAAGCGATGCAAGGGCCGTCCAGTCGATCCTATTCCTATTCTCCTTCAAGTTGACGCCGTCTCCCCGCTAGCACCAGTAATCGCCGACGGAGATTTCAATGTCAAGAGGAACGCTAAGCTCAACGACTTCCGACATTCCCTCCTGCAAGATCTCCTTGAGTTTTTGAAGCTCATTTTCGGGAGCTTCATAAACCATTTCGTCATGGACCTGAAGAATTGCAAAACTCTCCATTTTATGCTCTTGCAGCAATTCAAAAATCTTTATCATTGCCATCTTCATGATATCGGCCGCCGTGCCCTGAATAGGCGTGTTTATCGCTATTCTCTCGCCCTCTTGAATAGTGTTCCTGTTTTTCGTTTTGAATTGCGGAATCTCTCTCTTTCTTCCAAACATAGTTCTTACAAGACCCTTTTCCTTTGCTTCAGAGATAGTATCCTTGATGAAAGTTCTCACCTGAGGATAAGCCTTGAAGTAGTTGGATATCATCTCTTCGGCAGCGTTCGATGGGATCCTTAATCTGCTCGCCAAACCGTAAGAGGATATTCCGTAGATTATGGAGAAATTCACCATCTTTCCTATTCTTCTCTGTTCATCAGTCACTTCGCTTTCCTTTATGCCGTAAAGGTTTGCGGCAGTGAGGCTGTGGACGTCCTTGTCGTTCTTGAACGCATCAAGCAACTGTTCGTCCTGACTGAGATGTGCAAGGATTCGAAGCTCGATCTGAGAATAATCCGCACTTACTATCCTCCAGCCTTTCTTCTGTGGGATTACGCACTTACGTATCTCTTTTCCCTCTTCATCCCGTATCGGTAGATTCTGCATGTTCGGATTGCTGCTGGAAAGCCTTCCAGTTCCTGTACCTGTCTGGTGATAACTTGTATGGATTCTTCCCGTCACTTTGTTTACAAGAGATGGAAGTGAATCGAGATAAGTTGACTTCAACTTCTGGTACTTTCTGTATTCTAGAAGCTTCTGCACTGCCGGGTGCTCTCCGGAAAGTTCTTCAAGAGCGTCCGCGCTGGTCGAATAAGAACCGCCCTTAGTCTTTCTTGAAGGGTTTAGTCCGAGCCTTTCGAATAGCACCTTTCCAACTTGCGAAGGGGAATTGGGATTGAACTGCTCTCCAGTCAAATCGAACAACTCTTCAAGAATCCGATCGAGAACCTTGCCGTACTTGGCCGAAAGACCGGTGAGCGAGGGTACGTCGAAATATACGCCGTTCAGCTCGAGATCGGCCAGCACAGGAATCAGGGACAGTTCAACGTTTCTGAATATGTCCTCCAGTTCTTGCTCGTATATCTTTTTTCTGAGAACTGCTGAAAGCCTTAGCGCAATATCTGCATCTTCCACAGAATACCGCGCCGCCTCTTCGAGGGGAACCTTCGAAAAATCGGTGCCCAGTTGGTTCCTCTTCATAAGGTCTTCGAATTTAATCGTCTTGTATCCCAGAAACTTCATGGCCAGTTCGTCAAGGTTGAAGCGTTTCGTGTCGGGCGAGAGAAGATACGCAGCTATCATGGTGTCAAATTCCGGATCTACCGGATGAATCCCATTTACGGAGAAGACCGAGTAATCGAACTTGAGATTCTGCCCTATTATCTTCGATGCCTTGTCCTCAAGGATTTTTTTGAGCCTCGGGAGAAGTTCTTCTTTCTTTGCCTGCCAACCTTCAGACTTGTGGGCCACAGGGATATAATAGCCCGTCTCTTCTTCAAGAGAGATCGAGACCCCTACAATCTCGGCTGAATGAGGATCCAGAGACGTGGTCTCCAGATCGACTGCAAACAATGGGTTACTCTTCATTTTTTCGAGTAGTCGATCGAGTTCCTTATCGCTACTGACGAGCTTGTAACCGTTTATATCTGAAAGCGATTCGTCCGCTTCGTCTATAAGCATGTATTCATCTATCATCGAGGAAAACTCGAGCTTGAGGAAGACATCGCGTAATTCCTTCTTCTTGAAACCCTCGTATTTGATGTCGTCGAGAGTGATCGTCAGTTCTTCATCGTCAAGAAGCCTCACGAGCTCCATGGACAGCTCAAGCGATTTTCTTCCGTCTATCAACTTCTTTCTCAATCCCGGACTGAGCTGCCTTATGTTCTCGTAAATCCCGTCGATGTCTCCATATTCCTTCAGCAACTTCTGAGCGGTTTTTATACCGATTCCCGGGACGCCGGGGATGTTATCTGACGAGTCGCCGGCCAGTGAAAGGAGAGCATGGAGTCTCTTCGGTTCCAGCTCATACCTGGACTTGACCCTCTCTTCATCGTATAATTCGAGATCGGTCAGACCAGTTACAAACCTTAGAATATGGATCTTTTCATCTACAAGTTGGAGAAGGTCCTTGTCGCCGGTAATCACGAGCACTTCATCCACTTCATTGCGATACCTGGTGGCTGCCGTAGCGACGATATCATCGGCCTCGAGCCCCGCAATCGAAAGGAATTTTATCCCGAAGGCCTCGACTAGATCGGGAATGTCCTCAAGCTGCACAACGAGAGCCTCTGGCATAGCCTCTCTAGTTGCTTTGTAAGATTCGTATGCCTCGTGGCGTTTTGTCGCTTCCTTTCTGTCGAAGGCAAAGATCGCGTAGTCGCCTTTCTTCATTCTCTCCCTCGTGAATTTCGAGAGCATACGTGCAGTTCCAAAGAGGGCGTTCGTCGGCTCTCCCTTTGAATTTGTAAGAGTGACATCTATTCCGTAATAGCCCCTATAAGAAATCGCTGTTCCGTCAAAGAGATACAGTTTCCCGGGCATCATTCTTCCTCCAATTCGTCTAGAAGTTCAACGGCCCTCCTATAATGGGGTATGACAATTGAACCCCCCACTACCAAAGCTATATTCAACGCTTCCATGATTTCATCACGGCTTGAGCCGGTAGTCTTGCACTGGATAATGTGGTAGGCGATGCAGTCATCGCATCTGAGGACGGTCGAAGCGACCAGACCCATCAACTCTTTTGTTTTGCCGTCGAGAGCACCGTCTTTGTAGACGGCTCCGTCGAGCGAGAAGAAACGTTTCGTCTCCATGTTACCAGTTTCCAGAATTCTTTTATTCATCTTCTCTCGAAAACTCTTGAATTCGTCAAGCCTTGCCATTCTTCCTCCTAAAGCGTGAGAGAGAAGAGCCCTACTGCGTTCTCGAAAAGCTTCTCCGAGCACTTCGCTGCAGAGATTTCCTTCTGAGCGGCGATTTCTTCAATTACGTACCCGACATAGTAGGGCTCGTTCCGCTTTCCTCTAAAGGGAACCGGTGGCAGATACGGACAATCCGTCTCGCTTACCAGTTTCTCAAGAGGGATCTCCCTCACGACATTCCGCAATTCTTCGTTTCTCTTGTATGTTATCGGCCCTCCAATTCCCAGGAAGAAACCCAAATCCACAAACCTTCTCGCATATTCAAGATCGCCGGAAAAAGCGTGGATCACACCCTTGAAGTGACCGCATTCCAAAATTGTTTTATAGGCTTCAGGGTAGGCATTCCGAACGTGCACGATAATCGGCAAATCTAGCTTTGCAGCCAACAGAAGCTGCTCTCTGAATGCCCTAAACTGACTGTCTGCCGGAGAAAGGTTTCTGAAAAAGTCTAAGCCAATCTCGCCAACTGCCACTGCTTTCTCACGGGATAGAAGCGATTCCAGGGAGAGTATTCCGTCGGGGTCTAATCCACTGCTGTCATGAGGATGGACGCCTGCCGAGAAGAAGGCGTTCTTCAACTCCCTTACTGTCTCGAATGCTCTCTTAGAATCCTCGACATTCGTTCCAACTTCGACCAGAAGAGAAATCGAATCTTCTTCGATCTGGGCGATTACCCTCTCTCTATCACTGTCAAACTGAGGAAAGGAAATGTGGGCGTGCGTATCAACAAGCCTGAGCTCAGAGAAATCAGGCGTTGGCCCTGACATGGAAGATGTCACCGTCCTTCACAATCTCCTCCTTGCCGACTACTTTCACAAGACCCTTCGCCTTGGCCTCCTGCATACTTCCAATTGTCATGAACTCTTCATAAGGAATGACCTCGGCCCTGATGAAGCTCCTCTCGAGATCGGTGTGTATCTTCCCTGCCGCCTCTTTGGCCGGGGTATTTTTCTTTATAGTCCAGGCCCTGACCTCATCTTCTCCTACCGTCAAGAAAGAGATCAGTCCCATGTGTTGATATACTACCCCGGAAAGCCTTTCAATCCCACTTTCGGAGATTCCGAGTTCTTCCATAAATAGCTCTCTATCTTCCTCAGAAAGCTCTACAAGCTCGGCTTCGATTTTTCCGGAGAGCTCGATATGAGCGAATCCATTCTGTTCGATTCTCTGGACGAGCGCCTCGCGTTCGGGATAATTGCCTGTAGATAGTTGCTCTTCATCAATGTTTATCGCGACAATTATCGGCTTGGCAGTAAATAGGGATAGAGAGCCGAGAAGTTTCATATCCTCTTCGCTAAGCTCCAGCTGAGAAGCAAAACTGTTGTCCTCAAATCCCTTTTCGATGATATGAAGAAGCTCTGTCTCCCTCTCCTCTTCCGAAGAGAGTTTCCTCTTCTTCTTCGCCTCTTCGAGCCTTACTAGTCTGTTCTCCACCACTTCCATATCACGGACGAAAAGCTCCGTCTCTATCGTTTCAAGCTGTTTAACGGGTGTATATGCCTCTGTCGGCCACGGCACCGAGGGATCTTTGAAGGCTCTGACAACGGCAAGAACCGCCTCGGAGTTCTGAATAAACTGGAGGATTCGATTCTTTTCCTTTTGATTGGCCGAGAGATCGTACCCGGGAATATCCGTAAATGAAACCGTCGCATATACGGTCTTCTTTGGATTGAAGATCTTTGAAAGCTCATCCACTCTTCTGTCATGTACCTTTGCAACAGCGGTATGTGCTTCGTTTTTGTGACTTGAATGGGGTTCAACACCGGTTAGGAGGGTGAACAGTGTACTCTTTCCACTCAACGGCAGACCGAAAATACCTATCTCCATAGCACCGCCTCCTCTTGACACATCTATATTATCAGAATAAAGGAGGCATTGGAAACTGACAGAGGTTCATGTTTCTCGGTCGAAGCAGATGTTTCCGAATTCTACTTATACATGTCCGAATCAAAGTCGAACCTGAATTTCACTATCTTCATCTCGTTATCCTACTTTCTCGAATTATCTCCACGTTTCTCTCTTTCCCTCTCTCTCAGATCCTTCGCGTTATCTTCAAGAGAGCATTTCTGTCGAGAATCCTTATCACCTTGCCCTCCTGACTGATAATCTTCTCTCCGGCAAACTCGGAAAAGACCCTCGAAAGAGAGGGCCTCGCTACGCCAAGAGCGTCTGCCAACTCTTCTTTTGTTGTCTTCAGTTCAAATTCGCTTCCGAGGTCGTCACTTTGCTTCAGAAGGAAGTTGGCCAGTCTTTGATTCAGGGTGTTGAGAGAGAGCATCCACACCTTTTCCGCCAGTGTAGTAAGCCTATCTCCCATATCTCTGAGCAAGTTTCTTAGGAAGACTTCATATTCTCTGCAAAGCCATAGTATTCCATCTCTCTCTATGTGCAGTACCGCACACTTATCTGTGGAAACAATATCTACCGGTATCATATTCTTTGAGGCAAAGAGAAAACCCGAAGCAAGAATCGACGGGGCCTCCATAGTCTCTATCGTAATTACTTTCCCTGAGAAATCCTGCATCTGAGCCTTTGTATGTCCTTGAAGCAAAATCAACATTTCATCGCAGGTACTATTCTGCTCTTCGATCAATTCCCCGTCGAGAAACGAGGTAATTCTGTGATTCACATTTTTAAATATCCTCTCGAGCTCTCCCGCCTTTATTCCTTCGAAGAGACTACATCTTCCGAGGTTGTAGATTAATGGATTCAATATACACCTCCACCTACAGCTGCACAAAGATATTATAACCAGATAGCGAGCCTTTATTCGACTTTGCTGTATCTACAAGTCCTGGTCGTCTCGAAACTGAGCTTGATTTAATAGGTCCAGAAATAGTATCATATTAAAGTTCACTTTGATATCTTCTTTTTGGGGTTGTTGCGGATGGGAGTTCTAGCGAGTTTATCGCTTTCCTACCCGTTCGTTGTACTCTTGTAAAGACATTTCAGGAGGTCGACTTGCGACTTTTCATTTTCGATGTCGGCGGAGTAATTGCCGAAAATACAAACGTAGTCCCATCTATCTGCAATTTTCTGGGCATCTCGAAAGACGAGTTTCTGGACTCTGCCGAAATGGAAAACATAATTGCCTTGCAGACTGGAAGACTTACTGCTGAAGAGTTCGTCTATATGTTCTCGCGGAAACTTGGAAGACCTGTGCCGGGAAATATCTGGGAAATGTTCTTCAAACCTGAACCGATAGAAGAGACAGTCGAGATCATAAAACAATTGCGACGGAAACACAGGGTGATCGCAGGGACGAACACGATTGAACCTCATTTCAAGGTACACACATCACGCGGCGATTACGACATCTTTGACAAAGTCTATGCCTCACATATTATTGGGTTTGCAAAACCAGATATTAAATTCTACAGTCATATTTTAGAGAAAGAATTCTGCATGCCCGAAGAGACTTTTTTCACGGATGATACAGCGAGAAATGTCGAAGCGGCAGCTAAAACAGGAATGAACGCGTTTCATTTTACCGAATCAGCGACTTTAAGAGAAAAACTCAGAGAGTACCTTTGAGTTAACTTCACATCGAAAGGGGTGTTTCTATGAAAAGGCTTAGCGTAATTCTTCTAGTAATGCTAATGCTAGCTGTACCGATCTCCGCACTCGGAAAGACCACAATCACCTGGTGGATCAACCCGTGGAGAATCGCACCTCCAAACTTCCCAGCAGATAAGGCTGCAACAGAGGAAGACTTCCCAAAGTGGGCTGCCGAGGAGTTCATGAGACTTCATCCAGACATTGAAGTCAAGTATGTCGTTGTTGGAAACACCGAATATTCGCAGAAAATGGCTGCGGCAATTGCGACCGGAACTCAGCCTGACATCTTCAAAGGCCCCGTTTGGGACAACAGGTGGGTAGGAGCGGGATTGCTTGAACCGATTGACGACTATCTGACCGAAGAAGACCTTGCGGACTTCTATGAGCTCGCTATTGAGACAGGTTATGTAGACGGAAAGCATTACATCTGGCCCTGGAATCTCGGGACGAATGGGATGGGAACCAGTATGCTACTCTACACTCCAGACTTCGAGAAGGCCGGTGTCGACTGGCGAAAGATAGTCGAAGAGGGCTGGACGATGGAAGAGTTCGTCGAAATAGCCAAGAAGCTTACATGGGATTCCGATGGCGATGGGAAAACTGATCATTACGCAATCAGCTTTGGCGCTCAGGACACTCACAACCTTATGAATTTCATCTATGCTCATGGCGCAAAGCTTATTACTGAAGATGAAAGCAAGGTTATCTTCAATACTCCCGAGGCAGTCGCGGGACTTCAGTTCCTTCTAGACCTCGTCGATGTTCATAAAGTAGCTCCCAGCGGTGTAGAGGCCATGGGTGTTTATGATGTGATCGGCAACTTCCATTCTCACAGGACGAGTATTGGATTTGGCGGTCCTTACGAGATCGGTAGAATCACACGTTACGTAAAATCCGGTCAGCTTGCAGAGGCTTTCTATCCGGTTATTGCTCCATTCCCTCATGTTGAAGGACAAAAGGGTGCCTCTTACGCATCTGCCAGCGGATTTGTCGTCTTCAAGCAGAACGACAAGGAAAAGAGAGATGCCGTAATGGAGTTTGCGAAATTCCTGACAAACAAAGAAAACACGGCACTTCTGGAAAGCCTTATCTACCTCACAGCCAGAAAGTCAGTTAATGAGTTGCTTTTCCAGAACGACGATTACCTGAATGAACAGGCTCAGACATTCGCTAGAATAATGGATGAGACTGGAATGGAGTTCTTTGGATCACAGAGCTTCCCGTGGTCAGAGATATCCAAGTTCTTCACAAGCTCCATGGAAGGAGCTTTCGGAAAGACCAAGACAGCGCAGGAGGCCCTCGATAGCTTTGTAACCGAAGCCAATCGGGCACTCTCTTACTATTGATTTTGAGTAGATGAGTTGAAGGGAACAGCCTCTGCCCTCAGGGCCCGGGGCTGTTCCCATTTAATGGGGTGATCGATTTGGAGCAGATTCCAGTTAAACCAATAAAACGGAAGACTACCTTGAACGACGTTTGGAGGGGTAGATCGGGATATCTCTTCATTCTGCCGCACTTTGCCCTCTTTGCAGTATTCTTCCTTGTGCCGGTTGGTTGGGGCATGTACCTCAGTATGTTCAAGTACAATGTCTTTTCTCAAACATTTATCTGGTTCGACAATTACAAACGCATTTTGAGCGACTGGCTCTTTCTGAAGTCTCTTAAAAATACCTTCTTCTACACATTTGGTGTTGTTCCACTATGGCTTGGAAAGGCTTTGCTCGTAACTGTTCTAATATATCCTTTCAGAAAAGGCATCAGAACCTTTTTCAAGGCGGCCTTTTATCTGCCTCATGTAACTTCTACGGTAATAATTTCCATGATCTGGCTGTGGGTTTTCAATCCGAACTTCGGACTACTGAACTATTTCATGACCGTTCTCGGATTGGAACCGGTAGTATGGCTTGGAAGGTCCCTAACGGCAATGCCATCATTAATAGTGATGCAGGTTATCATGGGTGGCGGCTCGACAATAGTGCTTCTATCTGCGGCCATGGCCTCGATACCGGAGTATTATTTCGAAGCGGCAACATTAGAAGGAGCGGGCTCGTGGGCGATATTCAGGAAGATTACTGTCCCTCTGCTCAAGCCGACGATACTCTATGCTTTGGTCATGGGAACGATAGCGAATTTCCAGACCTTCTCTAACATTTACATCATGACGAGTGGTGGACCGGAATTTTCGACGACTACTATTGCTTACTTGATCTACGAGACTGCCTTTAAGAACTATAACCTCGGCCTAGCATCTGCAATGTCGATGGTTATGTTTGGCATCCTCGTTGTTCTCGGAATAGTCCAGTTCAAATGGCTCGGTTCAAATGTGGAGTATTGAGGTGATTGACTGTGAAAGCGAAAACTAAGACAAATATAAAAAAGGCAATTTCGCTTGCTATTCTGGCACTGCTCGCATCACTCGCCTTTATCCCGCTTTACTGGATGGTTGCCACCTCTTTTACGCAACCTTCATTGACTATGAAGTTTCCACCTGACATCATCCCGAAGAATCCTACGCTTCAGAACTTCAAGGACCTCTTCGAGAGAAAGATAATTTTCAGATGGACTCTGAACAGCTTTATAGTTGCAGGGACCGTAACTCTAGCGCAGATCTTTGTTTGCGCCATGGCAGGTTATGCTCTGGCGAAGAAGAAATTCCCCGGAAGCAAAGCGATCTTCTCGATATACATCGCATCGATGATGATCCCTACCCAGGTAACTCTTGTGCCTCTGTATATCCTGATCTCGAAGCTGGGTATGGTGGACACTTATCAGGCACTGATCTTGCCCGCTATTGCTGCTCCCTTCGGAGTATTCCTGATGAGGCAGTTCATGGTATCCGTTCCGACAGAGATTATTGAGGCCGCCAGAATAGATGGTGCGAGTGAATTCAGAACCTTCGCGAAGATTATTGTTCCAATTTCGAAACCGGCTATGGCCGTCCTCGGAATATTCACGTTCATGGGACAGTGGAACAGCTTCCTCTGGCCACTGATTGTCACAAACACTTCGGAGATGAGAACGCTTCAGGCAGGACTCTCGCTTCTTCAGGAACAGGTGCCGATGCAGTACTCTTATCTAATGGCAAGTGCTACGTACTCGGCTATTCCGATGATCATTGTCTTTCTTGCCTTCCAGAAGTACTTCCTGAAAGGTATTACAGTCGGAGCAATCAAATAAGCAGCGGTAAGGGGTGTTTTCGAAGATGAAGAAGACTTTTGAGCGGTACACGGTCTGTCCCGAAAATGTTTCAAAAGAGATGCAGCAATCAGTCTTCTGGTGCGACAAGATGACTTATCCAGATGAAGAGTGGCTGAGTGAGGGCGAGATAGACGCTTTCAACAGATCGGTTATCTCACGCGCTGAAGCAGCTGGTCACACGGCATATGCGAACAGGCTCGAAAACTTCCCCTCGAGGCTCGAATTCGATGAAGTAAGAGCGATGATCAACGATTCATTTCCCGAGTACTTCATGAAAACTCCTCTTTTGAACAATGAAGGAGAGGATGTCCCTTCGGGAATTCGTGGAGATATCGTCGACAATGCTACTGCCATCCTTAATCAGGATATGGCTCTGAAGTTCGGCATCGTGACTCGGAGGACTCATCTGAGGGCGCTGCCCACGGATTTCATTTCCTGTGATGAGTTTATCGACAATGATCGTCTCCAGTTGACTTCTGTAAGCCTCGGAACACCATTTGCTGTTCTTGCGCGTAGCAGGGACACTTCATGGCTCTTCGTTCAAACCCCAGGTTACAGGGGTTGGCTGAAGACAAGTGATTCTGCCGTTACGGAGAGCAGGCACTCCGTGCAGAACTTCTACCGCTCGAGTGACTTCCTCCTCGCAACCGGTAGCAGAGTGGAGATTGAGCCTGACCCCTTTGAACTGAATTCTTCGGGCTTGTTTCTGCAAATGGGAGACAAACTCCCTCTCGAGGATCCCGAAGAAAGCGAGAACCTCCATGCGCAAGGGCCATTTGGTTGTTTCACAGTCAAAGTGCCGGTAAGAGAGAGGTTGGGCTCGCTGGGTTTTCGAAAAGGCCTTGTGAGAATGAGCGAAGATGTAAGAATCGGGAACATGACGCTCACCGGCAGGGAGATAGTAAATCAAGCCTTCAAGATGCTGGGCGAGCGTTACGGCTGGGGAGGTCTCTTCAACAGGAGGGACTGTTCGAGATTCGTTCAGGATATCTTCGCCAGTTTTGGTCTCGTACTTCCCCGCGACGCTTGGGCCCAGGAAACGCTGGGATCGAAGGACAGAGTTCGCTTCGAAGGCGATTTGGAAGAAAGGAAGGTTCAGTTGCGGTCACTCAAACCAGGAAATCCCCTGTATATGCCGGGCCATACGCTGATCTATCTCGGCCAGGACAAAGGGAGATTCTTCGCCATTCATGATGGGGCCGGCTACAAAGATTCGAAGGGAAAGAAGATCTCAGTCCACGGAGTTTTCGTCATGGATCTATCTGTCCGAACAATGAACAGTGATAAGAGCTATCTGGAACAGCTTACTTCCGCACTTAAGATAGATAAGGGTTAGGGCTCTAGTAAACCAGTTTCAGGAGCGTCTTGAATTTCTCTATCTGTTTCTTGGTAATCAGCGGCGCGTTGATTGGAAAGATGTCTTCAATCTCCTCAACAACCACCGCGAGAGACCTCGCTGTATAAGAGGGGTCTTCGGTGACTTCTCTGAACGCGTTTCGCGGTAGCATCCAGTATTCCCACGGATCGGGAAGTCTCACATAGGGACTGAAAGTTTCAATCTCAAAAACATACCCTAATTCGGGAAGAAGGTACCAGTCTATCACACCTTCAACTTGCTTCTGAGGAAAAATATGCCTCGTTTTGATAACCGCCCTGGATGCTTTCAGCTGTTCAGCGATCTCGGTGATCTTCGCGGGATCGAGATATCTTTCTTCCTCTTCCCTAACGAGACCGCCCCCCGATTTCAGGGTCTCAAGTAGAAAAAACTCAGATCCATCAACTCCGAGTCTTATTCTCCGTCTATCGGGATGGTCTAGATACCACTGAATGATTAGCTGGTGTCTTTCGGCCCTTTCAATAATCTCTACAGGTAACTCTCTTCCGAAGAGGAACTTTCTCTCGATTTCAAGCACTGCCTTCACACTCCAGATACAGTGTATACGATTATTCATCCGTCATCAAGTTGCGACTTCTGCGGGACTGTGTTAGTATGTACCGAATCGAAACTAACGGAGGTAAATAATGGAAGAAAGAAAAGAACTTGAAATGCATGACTGTGACGAATGCAACGATCCAAACTGTGAACACAATCACGGAGAAGAGGCTGAATTCGACAGTTTTACAGTTACCGACGAAGACGGATCAGAGCATCACTTCAACGTCATCGCCGAATTTGAGAACGAAGGCAAACTCTATTGGGTTGTCGAAGAGTTTTTCGAAGACGAAGAGGATATCTCTGAAGAAGACGAAGAAGATTCTTCTGATGAAGACGAAGAGGAAGGCTACATCGTATTCAGAGTTGAACATGGCGAGGATGAGAATCCCTACCTCTATTCAGTCGAAGATGAGGAGTTTGAAGAGGTTAGTAAGGCCTGGAGCAAACTCGTAGAAGAGATTTTGACAGAGGAAGATGTTGAAGAAGAATAGGGGACCGCGGGTCCCCTTTTTGTTATAATCCTCTATGGAGGTGTTGACATGATTCTTGCGCTCGGCGTCTTTCTTCCAGAAGTGAAACCTGTAATGGATAACATGCTTGTTCTAGAATCAGGGGAGATTTTGGGAAGGCATTACTGTAGAGGAGTAATAGGAAACAATGAAGTAATTGCCTGCGGTGGATTCGTGGGCAAAGTTGAGACCTCTATGATTACTCAGAAGATGATTGATCTTTTCAATCCAAGATTGTCGGTTCTAACCTCGGGTGCTGCGGCAATCGATGAATCGCTAGAGATAGGTGACATTGTAGTCGGAACAGAATTTGAGGAATACGACACGATCTTTCCACTGAGTGAAGGAAAGATGGTAATGAAATCGCCAGATACTCTTCTGATGCGATTCCTCAGGGTATACTTCAAAGCCGGGAAGTTCGGCAAGATCCTTTCGGGCGACGGCGTGATAGCAAACTCCTCACTTAGAGACAACATTCACTCTTCCTACGGAGGTATTGCTCTCGACATGGATTCTGCACCTTTTGCAAAAACAGCCTTTGAGAACAAGAAAAATTATCTTGTGCTCAAAACGATTCTTGACAGGGCCGACGAGACCTCCAAAAGAGACTTCGACAGAAACTTTCAGAGACTCGCCGGGAGATCGGCCGAGTTACTCGTCGAGACAATGAAGAATCACTACATAGACAGGGAGTGAGATCGGTGGACTGCATTTTCTGTAAGATAGCCAGTGGAGAAATCAAGGGCAGTTTTGTGGGAGAGAACGACTGGTTTGTCGCCTTTGACGACATAAATCCTGTAGCACCAACCCATGTTCTTGTAATTCCAAGGGAGCATGTAAAGAGTCTCGAAGAATTGACCGCTTTCGATGATGAAGTGTTGAAGAGTCTATTCGATCTCGTTGACGAGATAGTCCGGTCTAAGGGTATTAAGGATAGCGGATTCAGGCTTATCGTCAATCAAGGAAGCGATTCCGGCCAGGAAGTGGAGCACCTTCACTTCCACATACTTGGAGGAAGAAAGCTGGGAAGACTTGGATGAAAGAGAACTTCCAGCACTACTACACTGATCAGACCGAGCCACCGCAGGTTATTAAAGCGGCAACTCTTATACTAAAGAACGGTCACTCTTACTCATTCAAGAGTCCAGAAGGCGTATTCGCCTTTGGAAAAATCGACAGAGCCTCTATGCTTCTCATAGAGAATTGCCTTCTAGAGGGACAGGAGAGCTTGCTTGATCTCGGTTGTGGCTACGGGCCAGTCGGTATTACTTTGAAGCGAGAATACCCCGACCTAAAGCTTTTCATGAGTGATGTAAACACAAGAGCCGTTACTTTCTCAAAGATCAACGCAAGAGACCAGAATGTTGAAGCAGATATCCGCAAAGGCGAGCTTTACTCTCCATGGGATGGTATGGCCTTCGATTCGATTCTCTCGAATCCACCTATTGCGGCAGGAAAGGCAGTATGGCAGAGACTGATTACAGAGGCTCCGAAAATGTTGACTGGGAACGGGACACTTCAGATAGTCGCCTACCATAACAAGGGCGGATCACGGCTCGAAGGAATTATGAAAGAGACTTTCGGAAATGTTATTACGAGAACAAAGTCCGGCGGTATAAGGGTCTATGTCTCCAGAAAAGTCTGACAACCTTCTTTCTTTGCTGAACATAAGTGTCAAAGCAGGAGGCACTTCGATACTCGAGGACTTCTCTCTTGACGTCTCGAAAGGCGAGCGATTGGCTCTGCTGGGAAGAAACGGTTCTGGAAAGACAACGCTTCTCAATACCATATCCGGTCTTAAGAAGCCCTTCTCAGGGAGGGTATCTCTCGAAGGCCAAATAGGAGTGGTTTTCCAGAATCCCGATTCGGCGCTTTTCGGTTCTACGATTGAGGAGAATCTTGCCTTTCCTCTCCAGTCTTTATCGCTTGCCAGAAGTGAGATTGTGGAGCGCATTAAGCTCTTCATTTCGAGATTCGATCTTACTGGAATCAGGGGTAGAGATATTCTCACTCTTTCGGGAGGCCAACGCCAGCTCGTTTCTCTTGCAGCCGCTCTCATTTCAGAACCTGATCTTCTTTTGCTGGATGAGCCTCTTTCTATGATCGATAGACACGATCGAGAAGTCATGCTTGCCACATTGTCAGAGATTGTGAGACCGGAAACCTCAGTGATTTTCGCAACCAACAGATTCTCCGAAGTTCAAGACTTCGAGAGATTCGTTTTGATCGGCAGAGGGCGTAAGCTGTTTGATGGAAACTCTAAAGAACTCAAAGAATCGCCTTCTGTTTTCGTTGAAGCGGAAATGACAATTCCATTCGAGATTGCAATATCATGCTGAGGGTTCGAGAAGTTTCATTCAGCTACAGAGGTCAGGGCAAGAATTCACGAATTCCCGCGCTGAAGGAAGTATCATTTGACCTAGAGTCGGGATCTTTTGTAATACTTACGGGTAGAACGGGTTCGGGAAAGTCGACTCTTCTACAACTTCTCTGTGGTCTTATACAGCCCGAGAGCGGGAGGATTGACTGCGAATTCGGGGAACTGACTTCCAGGGCCTCAATGATCTTCCAATATCCGGAGGAGTGCTTCTTCAATCCCACGGTCAGAGAAGAGATCGTGTTCAGTCTGAAGATAACCGGAAGGAACGATTACGGGAGGCTCGAAGAGATTCTCGAGAAGATCGGTTTTGAACTGGACAGATTCGGCTCGAGAACTCCTTTTTCCCTCTCGGGAGGAGAGCAGAGACTTCTCGCAATCGCGTCGATTGTCGCGCTCGACAGAGAAATAGTCTTGTTTGACGAGCCGACTTCCGGACTGGACACAAAAGCGGTCGATAGAGTAAGAAAAATCTTGTCCTCCGAAAGTCGAGCCGGAAAGACCATCGTGGTGGCGACTCACTGGCCTGCTGAGTTCCTGGACTTGGCTACTCACGTATTGGATCTAGTCGAAGGAGAGATTGGTCACTTTGTTACAGTTTCCGAGTATGTGAACGGCAATCTTCACGGTGAGAGACTTGAAGAAAAGGAGAGATTTCTGCTAGACTACTACAAACGTTTCGCCCGCTTCCCTGCAAGCGAGGAGGAACTGATCTCATTTGTCAGGAGAGAGAAGAGATGCTGAATATATCGGTCATTGTCAACACAGTTGCAGTCATAGTAGGTTCGATGCTGGGCCTTCTGGGCGGGAAGTTCGTTAAAGAGCGCTACAGGAAGGTCTTCTTCAACGTAATAGGACTCCTGACTATGGGTCTGGGTATAAGTATGTTTCTGGATACGAACAGCGTTCTCGTCGTTTTGGGCAGTCTTATTGTAGGCGGAGCCATCGGAGAGGCTCTCGATCTGGAGGAAAAGATAGGAAGACTGGCAGGAAAGAAGAGCGACGATGCAAACTTCGTCAAAGGCTTTATAACAGCCTCCGTTCTATTCGTTGCTGGCCCTATGACGGTTATCGGTTCTCTCAAGGCAGGTCTCTCGGGCGAAAACGAGTTGATATACATAAAGTCATTGATGGATGGTATCTCGTCTGTCATGCTCTCGGCAACTCTAGGCAAGGGTGTGCTTCTTTCTGCTGCGGCAGTCTATCTGGTACAGGGTGGACTCGTGTCTCTTGCCGGAGTTCTCTCCTTCCTTCAGGATCCACTCTATCTGGGTGACTTCTCGGGGGTTGGAGGTCTTATGCTCCTTGGGCTGGGAATCAGGTTGCTGGAGATAAAAGAAATCAGGGTCGGCAACTTCCTACCGGCCCTGATACTCTCACCAATACTTACGTGGGTATCCACTCTTTTCACCTAAAAGCTTTGAGCTCGGCAGAGATATCTATCTCTGTCTCCTCCTTTGCGAGAACAACTCCATTCTTCAAAACGGGATGAAGTTCATGGTAGGTCGGCTTATCGTTCAAGAATAGAATACCCATCGGTATTTTGTCGTCCCATTCGAGAGCCCTCTTGAAAGCATTTGCCTTGTCTGTCGGATCGTAACTGCTGTCTGCTTCGCTCACATCATAAAGTTTTTCCTTGTAGTACTTGAAAGTGTTCACCTTATTGAAAGTGACGCATGGTTGCATTATATCAACGACTGAAAAACCCTTATGGTTTATCGCCGCAGAGACGACCTTGTTGAAATGATCCTTATCGCCGATAAAAGTTCTTCCAACAAAGGAAGCATCCATCGCTATCGCCAGAGAGAGTGGATTCAAGGGTTCGTTGATTACCCCTTGCAGTTGAGCGCTTGTTTTCTGTCCCTTTCTTGTTGTTGGCGATCCCTGGCCCTTCGTCAATCCATAGATCTGATTATCGTGAATCAAGACGGTTACATCGAAATTCCTACGAATACCGTGAATGAAATGGTTCCCGCCCTCTCCGTACATGTCTCCATCTCCCGACTCCGCAATCACAGTGAGTTCGGGGTTCACCGCTTTTATGGCAAAGGCGACGGGAAGGCTTCTTCCATGGAGGCCATTGAAAAAACTTAAGTCCAGATAATGGGGCATCTTCGCGGCCTGCCCGATTCCAGTTACCATAACAAGCCGGGACTTATCTACTCCCATCTCCTCCAAGGTGCTCGCGAGATTCATTCTGAGGGGAAAGTTTCCGCATCCTGGACACCACGCGGGGTCTACTTCTCTCAAGAAACTCATATTATCCCCTCCTCTTGTAGAGTCTTTTCTATCCAGTTCGCACTCACAGGGCGGCCATCGTATCGGCCGATATGCTCTACATTCAAACCCGTCTCAGATCTCAACAGACTTGCAAACTGCCCTGTGAAGTTCCCTTCGACAGAAACAAGTCTCTTGCCTTCCAGCTCTTGCTTGATTGAAGGGTCGATAGGAAAGACCTCCGTGTAGTGAACGTAGCCAACATCATTCCTGCCAGTGGCAAATTCATCGATAGCGCCCCAGCTGTCTCCCCAGCCGATAAGAATCAAAGGCGCATCGAGATTGAACTTCGCCGGTGCCGTCAGCTCGCCCAATAGTCCCTCCATCTTCTTCATTCTCTTCTGGACCATCATCTTCCTTATCTCGAGGTTCTCAGTGATATACCCCTCTTCGTCATGTTCATCGGAATCGACTCTCACGGGAGCCTTGCCCCCGGGGATCGCTCTCGGCGATACACCATTTTCAGTGATCTCGAATCTGCGGTACTGATCGCCGCCCTCAACGACAAATCTCTGAAGAAATTCCTCTTTGTGAATTGGAGCCTCTACCGTTGCCGAGGAGTCGACCAACGACTCGGTAAGAAGGATTATCGCGGGAATCTGGTATTTATCTGCAATATAGAAGGCCTTCTCGGTCAGCTCGAAAGCATCCTTCGGAGTCCTGGGAGCCACAACGTATTTTGGAAACTCACCATGACCGGCATGCACCACGAAGAGAAGGTCCTCCTGAGCAGTTCTTGTCGGAAGACCGGTGGCCGGTGCGGGGCGCTGAGCGTCTACCATTACCAGGGGAGTCTCGGTCATCGCAGCAAGAGAAATACCTTCCTGCATCAAAGCGAAGCCGCCGCCAGATGTCGTAACGAGCGATCGTGCACCAGCGAAAGACCCACCTATCACCATATTGACTGCTGCGATCTCGTCTTCGGCCTGTTCGACGACTATGCCATATTTCTCCGCTCTTGATGCCAGGAAGTTCATGACGCCTGTTCCCGGAGTCATGGGATATGCCGCAAGAAATCTGCACCCGGCCGCAATTGCTCCCAGACCTGTGCCTTCCGTACCGTTAACGAGGTAGTAGTTATGCTCATTGGCATCAATTTCGGGAATCTCTAAGGATAGTTCGAGATTGTAACCTCTTTCAAGTGCTTCAAGATTGGACTTTATTACTTCATCCTTTCCAGAGAAGACCTCTTCAATCAACTGTGAGGGGATTTCCATTTTGACTTTGAAGAGTGCAAGAATCGCACCGAGAGCGACTACATTCTGGGCTCTCGGTTCTCCCGCTTCTTTTGCTATCGTCTTGAACGGGAAATTCATAACATTCATCTCAAAGCCCGCTTCTTCCGTAGTCACATGTTCGGAATCCGAATCGAATATCAGTGTCGTCTTGTGATCAAAGTATTCCAGCTGTGAAAGAGTGGTACTTTTACTTAGCGATACGATGAGATCAAACTCCTGCCGCATAGAGAACAAAGGAGTGTCGGAAACGCGAATCCTGTATATATACTCTCCACCTCTGATCCTCGAATGGTAACTCTTGTCAGTGAAGATGCAGTAGCCATTTCGGAAGAGGCTGAGCGCAAGCATATCCCCAATCGTATTCAGTCCCTGACCGGCTTCGCCGGAAAGAGCTATAACATAATCTCTCACGTTAACACCTCCGTTGAGGTAAAGAAAGGCGGGAGTGATTCTCCCGCCTCGTTTCTCTAGTCGATTGGTTCGAAATCGTCTTTACTGGCTCCGCATAGTGGACAAACCCAATCCTCTGGAACATCCTCAAAGGTGGTTCCGGGATCTACTCCATTGTCGGGATCTCCAATTTCAGGATCATAAATATAACCGCAGATAGTGCATCTGTACTTCATCGCGCCACCCTCCTCAATCAGAACTCAACTCTCTTACTGCTTTCCCAGAGACCATGTATATTGCAGTAAGAGGTAGCGATCAGTGAACCTGACTTCTCCAATTTCACGCTAAATACAGCCTTTGGCTGGGTTGTTACAGGAGTGAACTCGACGTGACCAAGATGAATTAGAAACTGTCCGTCATCATACATTGCGTACAGATCGAACCACTTGATGTGATGCTCGATGGTATTTGGATGTGAGATCTCCTTGCCCACCATGATTTCAACGTTGAATGCTTCTCCCGGCTTAACGGTATCGGGAATGTCAATAACCGGTACATGCTTCTCACTTTTCCAATCGGCACTCTTAACATATTCGCCTATCGCCATTTTATCCCCTCCTCTATATAAAGCAATACCACAAAATGGTCAATCAGTGCAGAACTGCTCTGAACAACAGCTACAGAAATCAAAGTTATTATACCATATCACTAAGAACAGAAGTATATTTTGAATCCTTATAAACCCCCTTAAAGGCTTAGCTCCACCAATTTGATCTGATTATTGACCGCGAAATTGCGAGGCTCATCTAGTTTAACTAGTAGAGCCATCCTGAACCCATCAGCCGATCTTCATATTAATTTCAAGCTGCAGTCTATTCCTTCAGAGCGTTTTTTGATTTGTGCAACTTGCATTTAGGAACTTGCAACTGTTCTTATCGAATGACGGAGGATCGTTCACGAAGAGGTGGCCAAAGAACTTACACCCGATCTTCTAAACCCGTTTCTATTAACCCGAACTTTCTAACCCGATCTTCTAAATCCGTTTCTGTTGACCCACTCCTATTAACCCGATCTTCCTAACCCTTCTTTCAGATCATTGCGTCCTGCCGAAGTTGGCATCACTTTTTCTACCGGCCTCGCCGAAGGTGAGACTGGCCGCACGCAGTGCGACTGGCCTTTGCGAAGCAAAGACTGGCCACCGAAGGTGACTGGCTTCTCTCTCGCTCTTTCCCCTCGTGAGCGTAGCGAACTTTTCGTAAATGCGCTTTCTCGAATGATCTTCTTGAAAGACGGACTTTTCGGCGTTCTGCGAAAAGCGACTTTTCTTATTTACCATTACCTCTGATAGAATAGGTTTAACGTCTGCTGGAGGGGTTTAATTGACAAGACATGAAATAGTCAAAGAATACATTGCGGAAGCCTCGGTTGAAGCCGTGATGTTGACAAGAAACTCTAATATTCAGTGGTTTTTCGAAGGTGAGGTGGATCCCAGAATAGACACTTCATCTGATTTTGGTGGTTTCTGGCTCCTAATTACGGATTCGATGGTCATCGCTTTGTGTCCTGACTATGACTGCGAAAGGATAAAAGACGAAGTCCTGCCACATGATGTTGAGATTCTCTCCTGTAGTGGATTACCAAGCATGATTGATTCGGCCAGCAGACTGTGCAGTAAATTCGAACACATTGCCGTTGACAGCGATGTATCATCTTCTTGTTCTAATTATGTTCCACTTGCCGAGAGCTTTTATGAAAGGACCCAGCTTCTGAATGACAGAGAAATTCTCCGTCTCAGGGTCGTAGGTAAACTCTCTGAGAACATACTCTGTGAGTTTGCTCCAGAGCTTCAGCCTGGAATGACCGAGATTGAGATCGAAAAGGTTCTCAGAGCAATCTTCATTGAGTCGGGCCTGGAAATTCCGACTCTCTGCGTGGCTTCCGACGAGAGGATTTCGAAGTCTCCATACCCGGTCTCGACCGCCAAGAAAGTCAGTAGGTATCTGATGCTAAGAGCGACAATCAAGAAGCAAGGACTAACTGTCTCTCTCAGCAGGTATTTTCACTTTGGTGCCGTACCTCCAGAAATTGAGCAGAAGCATGAGAGAGCATCGGGCATTGCCGCGAAAGCCGCCGTAGCGATCATGAGAGCAAAGAGCATGGGAGAGGTCTTCGCAGAGATCAAGAATGCTTATATATCCTTAAATGCGGGAAATGAGATCATGAGCTACAGTCCAGGTGGAAGCATCGGGTATACGCAGAATAAGTTTCTCTTTTCACCCGACTCGCAAATAGCTGTGAAGTCACCGGCAAGTTATGCGATAGGACCCCGAATTGACGGATTGTTCAGTGAAGACACCGTTCTATTGAACTCCAGCGGAACTGCCGAGTTCGTCACACTCGGAGAGGATTTCCCAAAAGTGAAAGTCCGTCTTGAAAGCTTCCGGGTCCACAGACCATGGATAATGGTCATTTGATTTTTCGAAGTATCCGGCTGCAATCCCAGCCTCGACGTAAGTCCTGCAATTTGATGCAGTCACGATAGAAACATCTATCTGGAAGTGTGAGTCTTCATAGAACAAGATGGTGAATCAAGTTCAGACTAATTTGTCGGCTAATTCGGAGGACGGAGGACCGGTGACGGTGAACGGGCCTTTTCAGCGTTTAGCGGGTTTTCGTTCTTAAGCGTATAGCGGTTCTTAGGAGCGAGATTCTGAATCAAGTTCAGAATGACGGATTGTTTTGCTCTTTAGAATTACAATGTGCTTTCAGGGTATGCGATGCTTTCTGAATCACCAAAGGCCGTCATCCCGGACGTGATCCGGGATCTGGCATTCAAATACAATTGCGACAGACAAAGCCTAGCTGGAAGAGTATTGCTGTGAAGAACAAGATCTCCGATCCAGTCACTAATGATTATGAGTGAATGTGGTCAAATAGCTTTGGAAAAAGGCTTGTGAGACTTGAACGAACACCTTCAAGGTTTACTTCTGGGACGTTCTTTAGACATAATGAGCAGAATACTAAAAGTCTCTGTGCTCCAATAGGAAGACCACGCTTGCAAAGGAGTGATACTTTGAATTCCGGATTTGTGTACATAATGACAAATCCTTCGAGGACGACCTTCTATACAGGAGTTACGAATAACCTCCTTCGTAGAGTCAGTGAACACAGAAACAAAGCGTTAGAGGGATTTACAGAGAAATACAACTGCACTATCATCGTTTACTACGAATTTCATGAAACCATTAGGGACGCGATCATTAGGGAAAAGCAATTGAAAAACTGGAAAAGAGAATGGAAGTTGAGTCTTATCAGAGAAATTAACCCTGAACTTCGTGACCTATGGGATGAAATCAGAACAAGCTATCGATAATGCAGCGGGAGCGGAGAAACAACACTCTTGATATATCGAGATGCTGAATGGAGTTCAGCATGACGCTATTTGAGATTTTCGGAATCCCCTAACATAGTCATCCCGGGCTTGACCCGGGATCTGGGCTTTGAGCACCGGGGTCGGGGGCTGCAGGTTGGCATAGGAAAGAGCAGAGTGAAACCGGTTTGCCATTGAAAGGTTCTCCGTTCTCCGAAGAGAGCCTTACAAGCGGATTTATCAGCGATCAGCGAGGTTTTGTTCCTTAGCGTATAGCGATTCTTAGGAGCGAGATGCCGGATCACGGTCCGGCATGACAGAAAGTGAGATTCTCACAATCGCCTGACAAGATCGTCATCAGCGAATTTCTTCTCCGTAGTTTAAAAGTGGCCTTTACTAAGCCTGACTGGCCTGCATCAGCAGACTGGCTCTCTTTTCCCTCCTGCGTAGCAGCCTCACTTCCGCCGGCGATCTTTCGGCGCAACACTTCCCGACGAAGTCGGCCTCACTTCTTAACTGATCACCGACGCTTTTCGGCGCATTGCGTCTAATGTTTTATGGGGGTATCACTTCCTGGCATATACTTGCCAGCATCACTTCTTGAAATGTTCCAGCGTAGCATTACGTCTAGTATGTATAGTGATAATCCTAACTTGAGATACTATTTCTTTATCTAGCAAAACCCGCTTTTATTAACCCGGTTTTCTTAACCCGCACTCTGTAACCCGCTCCTAGATTAGGCTTCTCTGCCCGCGTAGCGGAACTGGCCTTTGCGAAGCAAAGACTGGCCACCGAAGGTGACTGGCCTCTGCCTCTGGCAGAGACTGGCCTGCATCAGCAAATAAGTACTATCCGTTCTGTTTCCTTCCACCCGGTCTTGTTAACCCGAATTTCCTAACCCGCTCTTCTAACCCGATCCTTTGTTTCCCCGCGAAGCGGAACTGACCTGAGTCAGCAGACTGGCTTCTAAATCCCTCGTCCTCTCGGTGAGCACAGCGAACATCTCGACAATGCTCTTTCTCGCTTGATCTTATCCTAAGAACGGCTCTTCACAGCGTTCAGCGGCTCTTTCCCCGCTCTTCAAACTCCGGCCCCGCCTTTTGAACAAGGATGAGCTGATCTAGGCGCGCAGTCTAGAGAGAGCACGTCACGATATCTACTTCATTCATGAATCGGATGCAGTGAACATCTCCTTTAGCGCTTCAGCGATTTCGAGTGGGTCTGAGACACGAATCAGTCGTATCCCTTCGGTCTCAGATATTTTCCGGATACCCACATTCTCTTCTTCACTCACAAGAATCATCACATTCGAATTGGGCATGATCGCTTCTATTGCCTGATTCGAGTTTCGATCGGATAACTCGATCCCTCCGGTCACATGCAACCCGATGATTGGAACTCCCCTGGATTTGGCGAATTCTATCAGCTTGTAAATTCTGTTCAATTCGTCGTCTACATCGGTCGCTATTGCGGAGCAGACAATACACATGTCTCCATCGACCAAGGAACCGGCGTCCATGACGAGCGTTAGCGGAGTCTCAGAAACTTCCATCATAGCCGACAATTCCTCCGCGCTAAGTGTCGGCGCACTCGTAACTTCGATTCCATTCCTTTTGCAAACCGTTTCCAGCATGACCGAACCCGGTCCGTCTCCCAACGAAGTGACTATGAGAGGCGGGCCAATGAGAAGAGCATCGCTCCCACCGCCAAGAACCAAAACTCCAGAGATGAGCACGAGAAGTACCGCCAGCTTTTTCAATGAATTCATAACTTAATTCCCTCCAAAAGTGATTAGTTACGGACCTGCCTCAAAGAGGATGTTGTCCTCATTTCTCCATATTAGACCAATTTTATCAGTTTTTGTGTCAATTCAAGCGTTCTAATTCTTGGATTCTCGCAATTGCATTGAGACCGGAGAAACTGAGTGTATGAAAGAGCAATTGGTAGGTAATCAGATTTTGAAAGAACGGCTCCTGGTATTCAACAGAGAGATAAGAAGCGATCCGATCCATCAACCCGCGTGGCTTATTGAATCCGAAAACTCAACGATTTGCAGTCTATACTCCTCACAGTGAAAGCCAGGAGTAATCATCGCACCAATGTTTTGCTTAAGATTCAACGCTGCACTTCTCCAGAGATGCCGTTTGGGGAGGTCACCTTCCGCGCATCCAGCGAACATCAACTGGAAGACTGTTCGATCTTGCCCACAATTAGAGGATTCTCGCTCTTCTTCATGTTCCTCTTCATGTAAGAGAGAAAATCCTCCGGTGGCTGGTACTGCCTGAAGCCTTCAGCTATCTCGTCTGTCTCTCTCTTCAGGAGTCACGGATATTGTCAGCTCATCCGAAATCAGCCGCAACTCTCTTATTCTTCCGGGGGGCGAGAAGTCCTCAAACTCTAGGATTACTATGTTTTCCTCATCCCTCTTAAGAAGTATAGCCGCACAGGTAATATAGTCCTCAAAACAGACTCTGGGAGCCCGGTACCCAGAACCATTACTGCATATACGGCTTCAATTCCATCGATCTTCACATCAAAACAACAATCTTCAAGACTGATTTCCCTGTCCTTCAAAAAAATCCCAAGGATCACTCTATCCCTCCTTCAAGATATCTTACAGCGACAAGTCAAAAATGCCCTGTTCTTGAAAGGCGAAAACGGTCTTAGCAAATTGGCTTGATCTGGCTGAGCAATATTGGTAATTTGTAGGAATGGTTGTAGGCAATACACAACTACAATTCTATAATGTGATACCGTTGCGTCTAACTTACAATCATGCAACCTTGAGTCAGTTATTTCTGAGGCGACAGTTTTCAGCCATGTCGAGTCTCAGAAAGAAGGAGATTCAAACCAAGCGACTTGGCCATCTAAATGCACTGAAGATAGAGCTTTCTCATAATACTACCCAATAACGTCGATGCATTTCTGGCGATTACATTTTTTGACATTAGCGAAACAAAGACTGAAATGCCATACACTGACTCTGGGCTGCATGCATGGAAATCTCACACAAGCCCTTTGAGAGAAGCAAAGGCCAGCCGGTACAGGCTCTTACCGGCCAAGCAAACTGAGCCAGTGCGCCCTGCTCAGTC
>ENA-OSEO01001988-OSEO01001988.1-sediment-metagenome-genome-assembly--contig:-NODE-1988-length-32133-cov-4.729286_pt1 | contig 32133 bp, 30 predicted proteins | sample MGYA00237883_ERZ534232 | MGnify/ENA metagenome assembly ERZ534232 | reverse complement strand
CCCCTGATTGTCTTCAAGGTAGATATTAACACCGATCTGCCTGGATTGATTGGATCTAAACGATTGCAAGGTAACATCCTTCCAATCCACAAGATCATAATATTGAACATCAATCCCGTTCAAAGAACCCGTGATGTCTTTATGAGAAGGATCATATGGTGCAATGTAATGACCGCCGATAATGATCCGGTAAGGGTGCGCCTTGCCATACTTGTCAAAAAAGATGATCACATTTTCGTAACCATTTTCCACTTCATCCGGGTTACTGGTCCATCCTTCATCATATTGAAGACATGTGATGACTGATACATATCTTCTCACATTATCAGATGTGCTGAGAAACCTTACCAATTGAGTCGGTGAAACTACCCCATTTTGATCCTTGAAAAAATAAGGGACTTCAACAAGGCTCCCATCGCCACATAGACCGTATTCGCCCTCGATTGTCTCTGTTGCAGAAATATTTTTTATTGGAGTCTTTGTATTTTCTGGATATGATGTAGAGACAACAAACGGTGTTTCTGTTGACTCAGTATTTATCTCTTCAACAGATGGATTTGCACTACAAGCATTCAGTAAAAGACTGAGTCCAAGAATGGGTATTACGATTCGTTTCAATAACTTCATGATCATTCCAACATTGGTTTTTCGATGCACACAACACTTCATTTTATAACGAGCTGTAAAAATAAGCAATTTAAATAATAAAGGAGCTTTTGGCTCCTTTGTTTTTATTATTTGCTCATGGCATTTTTTAGAGCCCAAATTGGCTCTATTGCTGTTGGATCAATATCATATAACATGGCCAGGTAATATGAAACAAAATCTCCGAAAAGAATTGTTGTCCACATTTGTGCCAGGCGGTTGTTGCCCCTGGCTTCGATCATATCAGTATTGAGACCTTCCTGAAGCATCACTTGACGCGTCTCAAGGACACGTTTCTGATTGCGGACATGGTCCTTGGACGCTTGCAGGAAGATGGCGATCTCTTGATTAAAAACACTTTCCGGGTTGCAAATACCGGCCAGGGTATTATGATCTGCTTCCGGCAAAAATTCAAAGCTGGCAACGGCCTTGGCAACCTCATTGACCTGACATTTCCAACGCCGAGCTACTGGCGCCATAAAACCGCTTCCGAAAATCGTTGCATGCCGGCCAACCAACTGTCCCGCAAGTCTCTTGGCAGAATTACTTCGCACCGGAACTTCTACGGCCAATTCCCGGCCTAACTCGTGCATCAGTTTTACAGTTTCTTTGACTTCCTCGGCCATATCTGAAACCAGGCCAAGCCTGACAAACAAAGCCAGTAATAACCCGAAAGAAAACCCAACTGCAGCCCTTGGCTGTCCTTTATGAACGAAAACCCATGCGGGCATGCCTGCTGACTGAGCATCAGCCAACACTCGTCCACCGGTGGTGACAACCAATACCTGACAGCCGCTCCTGCAGGCCTCCTCAAACGCCGAGAGAGACTCTTCAGTGTTGCCAGAATGTGACGAAACGATGACCAGAGTATCCTTGCCGAATGCAAAAGCAGGCAAACCGTAATCACGTTGGATTATCATAGGTACAGTCATTCGATCAGCAAGGAATGAAGCCAGGAGATCAGCACCAATAGCTGAACCACCCATTCCTGCCACAACCACTCTTTTCACGGGAAGCATTTTAGGAAGTTCCAGTTTTAATCCCAAATCCCAGGCTTCCTGCAGCTGGTCAGGCAATCCCTCGATGTGACTTAACATGTTATCAACATCAAGAGAATCGAATTCTCCGAATTCATCCAAATTCATTACAAATTACCTTTCTAAAACCCAAATCTCTAATATTAAATAAGAACAGGCAAGCTGAAGGCCTGCCTGAACAGAAAACAGGCCAGATTATTTTAACTTTTTAATTAATTGGAGGAATTCAGTCCACTCCTCCTCAAACATGTGGATGGTAACATTGTTCAACTCGAGATTATAAGTGGTTTCTCCATCAGGTTCTTGCGCTGACCAGATTGCGTAAGCTTCGGTTTCAGCAATGGTCGTTACTTTTGGTTCATATCCATCTGACATGATTCACTCCTTTATTTATACAGGTTCGTCTTTTTGTTTATCAGACTTTTCCTTTTTAATTACCTTATTTATAACCCGATTCTTGCTAAAAATACCAGTAACCTTTAACCAAAATTCTTGAAGAACTTCCTTTAGCGGTTTTGGCGGAGGTATTGTCTCCAATCCTTCCCATGGATCCAGATCCATTAGTTTCCTGAAGACATATGTAGCCAGCAATTGAATGGATGCCAGTAAAGGAGCCGACAATAGCACTCCGATAAATCCAAAAAGACTACCTGAAATAAAGACCATTACCAAGACGGCTGCTGGATGGATTTTTAAGGCGTTCGACATCACTCGAGGACTGACAAAATTGTCCATGATCACATCGGTAACCCAGGCGCAGCCTACCACGATCAATGCAAACGGGAATGGGCGAACCCCAAAGTAATTTGTTTGGAACAACGCCACCAAACCATAAGTTGTCCATGCCACAAAAGGACCAACGTAAGGGACGAACCTGGCCAGTCCTGCCAATAAAGCCAGCATGAAGAAATATCGTACGCCAAGGATGCTAAGCAAGATCGAATAGACAATGACTGTAATTCCAAATACAACTAATTGTCCGCGCAGGAAGGCATTCCAGATTTTAGATATTTGTGAACCTAGAATTCGAATGTCATCCTGATATTTCGGAACGGAGAGCTTGATCATTTGATCCCGCATGCCGCCGCTTTCGATCATAATGAAATACGCGATCAAAATAACAAAGATCAACCCCACAACTGTTGTGGCTGCCCCCGAAGCAATTGATCCAATCAAACTGCCGGCACTGGCTAATATTGGTTCAACAATGCCCTGTAGTTGCGTCCAAAGGTCGTTCATCTCAAACCGTGAAAGATCAAACGAAAACGGACCAATCACCAGAGGCGTGTGGGTTAGATTGTCAACAAAATCAGGCAATTGACCTATTAATTTCTGCAGGTACTCCAACAGGTTTTGAACCTGGTCAACAATACTGATTCCGCCCCACGTTATGAGTCCGATAACCATCAGGAATATCAATAAGAAAAGTATGGTCGAGATCACCCGCCAAGGTATTTTTAATCGTTCATGAAGATACCTTGCCAATGGATGAACCAGGTATGCGATAAGGAAAGATAACAATAATGGCGCCAGAAACGTTTGAAATCGATAGAGGATATAAATAATGATAATAGCACTAAGAAGTGCAACTACCAGTTTTGCTGTTCCACTCCATCGAGGAGACGTCGAAGATTTTTGTTCTTCCATGAAGCTGATCCTTTTCCTTTGAGTTAATTATAAAAGATAATACGAATAAAAAGAACCGGCGTTGCTTATTTTGGTTCGCAAAACCGGTTTTCTCCAGATATTCATTCAACAACGAAGTCAATGTTTATGGGCACGCTCCGGGGAAAATCATATTCAATATTCCCGGCATTAACACACAGTAACTGTTAGTCGCGTCAATAATGATCCAGGGGACGACACAAAGAAGAACTAATGCGCCAAGAATAACCAGAACGATGATCAACGCTTTTGATGATTTCTTTTTTGGCACTGCAGATGGCGGATATGCAGGAGCAGCAGGAATCGGTTGGTAGGCCGGAGCCGGCGGTATGGATACCGGCTGCACTGGAGGGATCGAAGGAGCCGCTGGAATTGAAGGAGCGGGAGGTGTTGACGGCGCAGGAGCAACACGAGGCGGAGGCTGGGTTACTTGTGAAGGTCCACGTTGAGCAACCACAGTCGCGTTCGGATCAGATGACACGATTTCAAAACGGAGTACGATCTTTTCACCAAGGGTAATGGTCTCGCCCGGGTTTAAAAGCAGCGGAGCAGACAATCGCTGTCCACGAACAAAAGTGCCGTTGGTAGATCCCAGATCTTCCAGCCTGTAAGTTACCCCCTCCAAAACAAGCCGGGCGTGTTTTCTGGAAACTTCCGCATCATTGATCACCAGATCATTGGATGTGTCACGTCCAAGAATCAGGTCTGGTTTGTCCAGAATATACTCCATCCCCACTTCAGGACCGCTTTGCATGATTAAACGATAAGTGCTTCCCATGTATCCTCCTTATTGAATCTGCTTAAGTGTAGCAATGCAATCACTCAAAGTCAACATGATTTAAAAAAACAGCCGGTATGGCTGTAAAAAAGTCCCCGCCATGCCGTGTGTTGTAGAGTTTTGAACCTGCCGAAGCAGGATGGGTGCCGCCACCGATGCGCCGCCTTGGCCGAAGCCTATCGCGTTGCTCGTATGATATAGGTACCCTTTTTTAAGGTGTTGGCTCAAAACCGATGTTACAACATCACGTACACAGCAGGGTAATTGTCTTATACCATGAATCGGGTAAAATGGGTAGACGTCAAGCGTAAAAATCACTTGTACCCGAGGAAAGAATAGGGAATCATGGAAGAAAATCTGCGCTCATTCATTGCTGTTGAACTTGAAGCCCGCGTTCTTCAGGTAATTGCTTCATATTCCAAACGATTGCAGACAAGGTTCCCGTCCGGCTTTCGTTGGGTTAAACCGGATTTGATGCACCTGACCTTGAAATTTCTTGGAGATGTTCCGCCGGGAAAGATCGATCAAATCTCTCAGAAACTTGACCAACTATGCGCAAACATTCAACCTTTTCAATTACAAATTAACGGAACGGGCGCTTTCCCATCGTGGCGAAAACCAAGGACGATTTGGATCGGGCTAAAACACAGCCAGGAACTGCTTGATCTTCACAAACAACTTGAGTCGGCACTTGCCGAAACAGGAATTCCGACAGAAGGAAGACCATTTTCAGCTCACCTTACGCTCTGTCGCGTTTCAGATCACGCCGACCCGACAGCGGTCCGTCAACTCGAAAACCTGCTTGGTTCAACTCCGCTGGCATCCGATCTGGTTTGGGATGTAAATGATATCGTTTTATACAAATCAAAACTTCAACCAGGCGGACCGGTCTATTCGATCCTTTCAAAGCATCAATTCCGCCCTATTGTAAAGGTATGATAGAATTTTATAAAATTTGAAAAGAGGTGCAACCTGGAAGCTCTGGAAAAAGCACGAGCAATTATTGATTTTCTTGAGGACAAAAAAGCAGAAAAAATCGTCCTCCTTGATATTCACGATGTTTCATCCTTCACAAGTTATTTCATCATCTGTAACGGCACAAGCGACCGTATGTTGGATGCCCTGGCAACTTCTGTGCGTGAATTTGTGAAGAGTGAATATAAACAATACGTTCAAATTGAAGGCGATCCCAGAACTGGCTGGGTGGTCGCAGATCTGGATGACGTGGTGATCCATATTTTTTCACCGGATCAACGTGACTACTATCGCCTTGAACAGCTTTGGGAAAAAGGAAAAAGGCTGCTCAGCCTTCAATAGACAAAAACGCGGAGAAGTCTATTCTCCGCGTTTTTCTTTTCATCAAACCAAAGCCAGGATTTCTTTACTGTGGCCAGAAGGTTTTACATTCTCAAACACGTTCTTGATTATCCCCTCTTTTGATATCAAATAAGTCGTTCGCAAGATTCCGAAGTATTCACGTCCCATCATCTTTTTCTTTGCCCATACTTCATATTTCTCACAAACCTCGTGATTCTCATCAGACAATAATGTGAATGGTAATTTATATTTCTGTTTGAATTTGGTGTGTGATTTCGGGCTGTCGGCGCTGACGCCAAGGATCACAACGCCCGCATTTTCATAATCACTGTAGTCATCCCTGAAACTGCATGCTTCGGTTGTACAACCTGGCGTGTCATCTTTGGGATAAAAATACAAGACCACGTCTTTTCCGCGATAATCAGAGAGTTTACGGGCTGAACCTGTTTCATCCAGTAATTCAAAATCAGGTGCAAGAGTATTCTCAGTAAGAGCCATAATATTCCTCCTATTTTTATCTGATTATACCAATTTGTTTAATATTTTTCACGTTTAATTCAAAAGGATGATATCCACCATGTTTCCTGCTTCTATCAGGTCCGATCCAGCAGGTACCAGAACCAAACCGTGAGCTCTCGTCAGATTAAAAATGAAGTTACTCTTGAAGAAGATCGGCTCAACCTGATATTGACCTTCAACCATTTTTAATATGACCGGAAAGAATTCATCTTTGGTCGGATTGGATGGAATCGACTTCGATAAAATCCCTTGTACAACGGGCGTTATATCTTCGTGTGCTTGTCCCGCCATACGGTGGATCAATGGCGCAAGAAATAGTCTTGCGATCACCAACGCGCTGACCGGGTTTCCGGGTAGCCCAATTACCGGCTTGCCGTCACACAACGCCAGAATAGTCGGTTTACCCGGCCGGACGGCAACGCCGCGAACGATTACCCCGGGTTTCCCCAGTTTTTGTATGGTCGCAGCGGTAATATCTCTTGAACTTGCCGAAGAACCGGCCGTGAAAACAACCGCGTCTGCTTCATCAAAAGCCTTTTTGGCCGCGTCATCAAACATGACGGGGTCGTCTTTAATCGCTGCAAAGTTTATCGGAATACCGCCATTTTTTTGAATGAAAGCGGATAACGAACCGGTATTCACATCGTATACCTGTCCCGGTTGCAGATCCTGACCGGGTGGAACGATTTCATCGCCGCTGGAAAGAACAGCTACCTTGGGAGCTTTGAATACTTCGACCTCAGTCATCCCTAATGCCTGCAATCCGGCGATCTCTTCAACTTTAATGCGTGTGCCCTTCTCAATTAATAAGTCGCCTGGTTTTGCATCTTCCCCTTTGAGTAAAACATTTTCATCTTGTGCCACCGACTTCAATATCTCCACCTGCGCATCTTTCGGCGGATGGCAATCTTCAAGAATGACAACAGCGTCAGCACCGGAAGGCAGCATCCCGCCCGTGTGGATCACGGCCGCTTCTCCTTGTTGGAATGAAAAATCAGCAGCCGCTCCCATCGGCACTTCACCGACCAAACGCAATACAACCGGATCATTTCCGGCGGCTCCTAGCGTGTCTGATGCCCTGACTGCATACCCATCCATCGCGCTGCGCGAAAATGGCGGAAGGGATATTGATGAAATCACTGACTTTGCCAGAATTCTATCAAGCGACCGAATAACAGGCACTGTCTCTGATAACGGCTGAAAAACAGGTAAAGCTTGCCAGTATTTGGATTGTGCTTCATGTAGAGGAATGAATTTCAAGAAATTGGACATCATTTGATCCAGAGTGTGAATGAGATCAGATATGCCATGATAACGAACAAGCCTGAAGCGGTCAGTTTAAGTACTTTCCAGCGTGTAGGTGCGCCGGAGATTATGCCAACCATTTGAACGATCTGATAGATACCGACAGGAATGGTTAGCAAAATTGGCCATGTGATCGACCATGGCTGACCGATCAAAGAAAAAATGACGATAAAAAGAAAAGCCGTCAAGATCAGGTAATTGTGGGCCTGCATGGCTTTCTTCCAATCAAGCCTTACAGCCAGAGATTGAACCTTGTGAGTACTGTCAAAGGCAAATGACTCAAGAGAAAGAACAACCTTGTATGCCAGATAAACAAGCGTCAGCGGTAACGTGAGCATCACCAATAGGACATGCAAATTGGATTCACTCATCAAGAAACCAAGCGCCGGTACAAGGTTGCACACCAGAATCGCTTCGACGATCTCGCCATACCCGCTCTTTTCAAGTCTAAGAGGAGGTGAAGCAGAAAAGAATGTGATCAGAAAACCAATTCCCAAGATCAGCACAGCAGGTAGATTCAGTCCATGTCGAACTGTAAGGAGTACTGTATCAACCGCACCCGCAGTCAACAGCGTCATGGCCACCACCAACAAGGTTTGCCGGTCAAGCCGTTTTAACATCAGATAACGTTCATCGTCTCGATGGAGTCTGCAAGTTGGGGATTCCGGATGGTCAAAGAATGCGGAAAGGTAACTCTGCATTAACACAAGAAAGACCGCCAACAATGAACCGAGAATGATGCTTCCCCATTCCAGTGTGCCGCCCTGAAAATGTACCAATGCAGGCCCAATGGAATAGGTCAAAAAAATCCAGATCAATAATTGGGGCTGGAGTAGTTGTAAGAAACCTTTTAAGGTGGGATCTTCATTGTTCATTTTTTAGTTACTTTGCATACGTAAAAATGTGTAAAAAATGTAATAACTTTACATTTTCCTTTTGCATGTATGAATAATTCTAACATACCAGAAACGACAAAAACACCAACCAAAATCCTGGGCTGGTCAAACAAAAGTGCGGATGAAGGTTCTATGGATTTGGTGTAAGTGTTGGCGTGGCGGTCTCGCCAAGGTCAGATACAGACGCAGATGGATCGATGGTGGGTTCATTCCCTAAAATGGTAAACTTTCCAGAAGTTTTCCAGGTTTGTCCAACAAATATTTGCACTTCCCAACGACCGGGTTTCCACATATCGGGAGTTATTTTTTGATTACAATAATCTGAATAGTAATAACCGCCTGTCAGATTCTCCCAAACCTTTGTTTCGAAACAGACGATTTCATCTTCGTGAAGCCAGACCGCCGTCCATCTCAGGCCTGCCATCATGCCGTCGTAGGTATATCCGGCATACAACTGTGTAATCGGCAGTGTAAAAGTATCCGTCGTATTGATGATCCATCCATCACCGGTCTGGGTCGAGAATTGAACAGGGCTGAACGTGGAATCATTTTCCACACCAATCGGCGTCTGAATGGTTGCCATTACCTCAGTCGGCAGCGCCGGCGTATACGTCCATACCAGTGTGGGCGTGATGGTTGGGGTAAGTGAATTCTGCAGTGTTAGTGTAATGGTCGGGGTCGTCGTAATGGTCGGCGTCCGTGTAATGGTAGCGGAGGGAGGAAAATAGCGATAGGCAACCGGCTCAGCAAACCGGAAAAATGCATATCCAATTCCGCCTAAAAAAACGGAGAAAAAGAATAAACGCCATGCATAAGATAATAGATCCTGGCGCTTTCTGTAAAACTGCAGTGTTCTGGCAGCCCGAAGAGATTTAATAGCCATGCTGAGCATGGTAATAAGGGCAATCCCCAGCAGGACCAAGATCACTTTATAAGTTGTATCAATATCAATATTCATGATCTGTTATTTATCCCAGAATGTCTGTCAGCGCTAATAATACTACAAGAGGATGATCTAGCTGACTTCCTGCTGAAGTTTTCCTCTTCGAAGCAAGCGTGTCACCGCCAGCAAGCGAGGCAATACCTTTTGATACAGGAAATACAGAAACGGTCGAACCGGATAATCCCAGGCTCCAGAAGTACGGATCACCATTGCCCCCAAGCCTTCCTTGAAGCGATAAACTCCATACATGGGATCATCTCGATTAAACACATCAGGTGCACCCCAAAGGTCATAGGTTGTACAGCCGTGTGCTTTTGCTTTGCACATTGCTTCCCACTGAAGCAGATAATTGGGCATTTTTTCCCGATACAGCGGGCTGGACATTCCATAAAGATACCAGGCTCTTTTACCAAAAAAGAACAATATCAACCCGGCCACGGACTGCCCTTCCACCTCGGCGATAAGTGCCTCTGCTATTCCGGCATCGATAAAGCGCTTCCATACACCCAGATAATATGCTTCTTCGCGAATAATGAAATTGTCTCTTGAAGCAGTTTGGGCATACATATGATAAAGCGCGGGCAGCTCGTCCTCCGTGGCTACGCGCACAGTCACGCCGTTACGCTGTGAAAGGCGTAAATTGTAACGAGTCTTCTGCTTCATACTTTTCAGCCAATCCTCTTCGGTGCCTTCCAAATCAAGAATGGCAGTATTTTTAAACTGAACCTGCTCGGGTGACAAACGCCATCCGCGCTGCTGCAAATCATCCGAAACAAGCGCCCCGACAGGATTCTCTATTGAATTGTCTTCTTCGGGGATGCCACGGCCGATCTCAACCTCCGGATCCATTTTGACGAAGATCAATTTTTCTTTGCGGGCAAATTGTTCAATTTCATCCAGAATTTTCTTCCGTAATATTGGATCACTCCAATCCAGCATGGGACCGCGTGGGATATAACCCACCGAAACTTTTGGACCAAACCCAAACGGCCTAACGGAGCGAATCAGAAAATTGGCTGCTCCAACGACTCTCTGGGTTTCATCTTTCCAAACCAGCGGGGTTGAACGCCAACCCACTTCGTGTTTGACCTCCGCCCATTCGGTGGTTTGCAGCACATGAGCGCCTGGAAGTGAAACGATTTGATCGTTCCAGCCCAACTCAATCATGATCGTTCCCTTTGGAATGACCGTTCTGCTTCAACCAATCGCCCACCTGCTCTTCCACACAGGCACCGGCCAACTGCATTCCTTTGATCTCATCGGCATAAAAGAAACCTGCCTGAAGCGTTTCAGGAGTTATTTGCAGCGTACCAGACAGGATTTCCGCGTCGTAAACCAGCACGATGCCGTTTCCGCGGGGATCGTCGTCATAGGTATAAATTCCGGCCAGACCGTCCAGTTTAACGATCAAACCGGTCTCTTCCATGGCTTCACGGATGGCCGCGTTTTCAGGTTCTTCATCGACTTCAACGAAACCGGCCGGCATGTACCACTTGCCATACCAGGGTTCAATACCCCGCTGTACCAGCAACAGCCGGTTCTCGTTCTCGATCCTTACGCCGGCGCTTACTTTGCGCTGTTCATAATTGATCCAACCGCAAGCCAGACAATACTCGCGTATTCTTCCATCCAAAGTTTTTTGTTGGAGTTCTTTTCCGCAATTCAAACAATAATGACTCATCAGATCTCATCCCTGCCACGAAAACGCATCATTTGCCGGTAGATCTGATAAATGCCGGGATAATATACCTTGTCCCAGGCGCCAACGCTCCTCAGAATCTCGCCGCCGAATCCGCGTTTAAACCGGTAGACTCCCCAAAGCCCTTCGTGGCTGTGTTTGTTCGTGAATTCCTCTTCCAGTATCTCTTCATCAACGTCTGGGATGCCCCACAGGTCATAAACCTTGCACCCTTTACTGCGCGCCCATTTCATGGCTTCCCATTGGATGAGATAGGTAGGCATGCGGTTGCGCTCTTCATCACTGGATGCTCCGTACATGTACCAGGACATTTCACCAAAAGCAAAAGCCACCAACCCCGCAACAGGGTGATTTTGATAGTATGCCATGATCAAATCCGCATGTCCCGAGGGATTAAATAATTCCATTGCCTTTTGATAATAAGACAATGCATGTACTCCAAACCCGTCCCGTTTTGCGGTGATCTCACTCATCTCGTGAAAAGCCTGGATATCATCTGAAACGCGTACCTCGATGCCCTTCTTCTGGGCCAGACGGATGTTATAACGGGTTTTTTGTTTCATGCGCGCCAGAAGGTCGTCGTCAGAGGCGTCAATAGAAACCATTACAGTGCGTTGAGGCTGGATCGGTCGAGTCTTTATCCAATCCGGCTGTTCAGATAGAACAATGGCTTCCTGGGGTTCCCAAATATCAGGTTCAACTTTCAAAAAGATAGCCCTGTTTTCACGGCAGACCTGGTCCAGTTCTTTGAATAATTCACATCCATGACCGACTGGTCCTTTCGGCACGTAGCCGATCGAAAAACCGCCCGGCAGTGATCGGAAAAGAACCTGGGCGCCGCATTCCCCCGCGATAATACGGACTGCCTTCCAACCGAAGGCAGATTTCAATTCACCCCACGCGCCGGATTGTAAAATGTGCGCGTTCGGATGATCAGCAATAAACTTGTTCCACTCTTGCAGGTTTGCTATCATGATCAATCGATGGAAATTAAATCCGGCGGAGGAGTTGAAGCCAATTCAGCTCCTTGCAGGGTGGCGTCAACAAACTTAACGATCTCAACCGAATCCCCCTGGTCGGCAAGTTTTAGAAGATGGTTAATTTTGTTGCTGAGTTCTTTATCCTTGAGGTTATTCGGATCATCATACTGGAAAATGTCAGGGTGTTGGGTTTTAACAAACTTATTGCCCTCTTCCCACAAGTCTTCGCTCAACTTTTCACCCGGGCGTATGCCGGTAAAGGCGATCTCAATATCTTTGCCCGGTTCAAGCCCCGACAAGCGGATCAGGTCTTCAGCAAGATCAAGTATCTTCACCTGCTGTCCCATGTTCAAAACGTACATTTCGCCGCCCTTGCTCATGCCTGCCGCCTGCAATACCAGATAAACTGCTTCAGGAATGGTCATGAAATAACGCTTCATATCCGGGTGGGTAATGGTCACCGGGCCGCCGCGCGCGATCTGATGTTTAAACAAGGGTACGACACTGCCGCGGCTTCCCAATACATTGCCAAAACGAACGACGCTGTATGCCTTGCCGGTCCGCTGTGCCGAATCCAAAACGATCATTTCCGAGAAGCGCTTGGTCGCTCCCATGATATTGACAGGTTTAATGGCTTTATCTGTGGAGATCATTACCAACCGTTCAACGTTGGTCTTCTCACACGCCTCAACCACATTGCGGGTTCCTCTGACGTTGTTGTTTACCGCTTCGTCGATGTTCATTTCCATCAATGGCACATGCTTATGAGCAGCGGCGTGGAAAACAACGTTAGGTTTATATTTGTCAAACACCTGTTGTAAACGAGCGCCATCTCGCACATCCACGATCACCGGGAAAAGCGGAAGAGAAGGAAAGCTCTCCTGAATTTCCAGAAGGGATTCAAATATGCTGTTCTCACCGTGTCCAAGCAGGATCAAACCTGAAGGGTTCCAGCGCGAAATCTGACGGCAAAGTTCGCGGCCGATCGATCCGCCGGCTCCGGTAACCATGACCATCTTGCCGGTCAGAGTAAAGGCGACCAGTTCCTCCTTCATGTGAGAAGGCTGCCTTCTCAACAAGTCGGTAATGTCAACTTCACGCAGGCGGCTGATGTTCACTTTCCCGCCCAATAACTCATAAATACCCGGCATTGTGCGGAATGGAATACCCTTCAGACGGCAAATATCAGCCACCATACGGATCGTCTTGCCTCCCGCGCTTGGGATCGCGATAATAACTTCGTCGATTCGCTTCTGTTCCAGCACCCTGCCCATATCGGTCAGATTGCCGATGACCGGAATACCGTGAATTTGCTGGTTTTGTTTAACCGCATTGTCGTCCAGGAAACCGACAGGATTCAGGTTCAATTCTCTGTTTTTTTGAAGCTCACGCACAACAAGCGCCCCCGCGTCTCCCGCGCCAATAATGAGGGCTCGTTTCGCCTGATGTTCCCTGCCGGGACTGAAGGGATTATCTGTGAAACTTTCTGCAAGAAATCGCACAGAGAAGCGCACTCCACCGACCAATATCATGGAAAGCAGCCAGTCGATAACTGGAATCGACCTTGGGAAACCATTGAATACATTAAAAGTGGAGATGAATACCATGATCCCGGCGACGAGTATTGACGCAGTGGTCACTGCGCCAATGATCAAGCGCAGCTCTTTTACACTGGCATACACCCACATACGCCGGTATAGTCCAAAAGCATAGTAGACAAGGGTTTTTACCACTAACGAAACAGCGATCATCCAGTAGGCAGAACGGATATAAAAATAAAACAGAGCGCCAATTTCAAGACGTAATGCATATGCACCCAGAACCGATATCACAATGGATACGAGGTCAAAAAGTAAAATATATCGATTACGAATATTAGGCTTCGATTTCATTATTGACCTCTAAATCCCAGAACGGCGCCGATGGTTCTAATGGCAATGTTCATGTCTAATAGTAGATTTCTGTGTTTGATGTAATAAAGATCATATTCCAGTTTAACTGCGGTGTCTTCAACCGTTGAGGCATAACGTTGATTAACCTGGGCCCAACCGGTCAATCCCGGTTTTACATATAATCTTGCCCGATAAAACGGAATTTGCTTTTGAAATTGATTGACCAACTCGATCTGTTCGGCGCGAGGACCGATCAGACTGTTTTCACCTTTTAAAATATTGATAATTTGCGGAAGTTCGTCAACATGACTCTTGCGCAGCAGCTTTCCAAGACGGGTGATACGTCTATCGTCTGTGGTTGTCATGCGCGCGACACCGTCGCTTTCGGCATCCTTGCGCATGGTGCGGAATTTGAAAATCTTATAGGGTTTTCCATTCTTACCGACACGCATTTGGCTGTAAAGGATCGGAAAACCGTCATCAATGAGGATAATAATTGCTACAAACGGGTAAAGAGCCACCAAGACAACCAATCCGATCAACCCGCTGATTATATCCAAAAACCGCTTGATAAACTCGTAAACTCCGGATGTATGTGCCTGATCGATGAACGACCTGAGGATCCAGTCAGACTGGAGTAAAAAGATCGGCACTCTGCCAAAAACTTCCTCATAAACCGTGGGAAGAGAACTGATGGCTACGCCCTTTTCCTGGGCAGCCAATACCGATCTGAAGAGGTCGGGCTGTAGTTCACCTGATATGGCAAAGATCAGGTCGGTAATAGCCTTTTCTTCAATATATTCAAGTAAATCAGATGCCTTCCCGATTACGGGGACATTTTCAATCATTTTCCCCTGTTTTTGAGGGTCATCATCGATGAAGCCGATCAGGTTGAATGGTTCCGGTTTTATCCGTTTGACCATTTCAACCAGAGTTGAACCTGCTCTTCCGGCACCAATTACCAAGACCCTGCGGTTAAAGATGGGAGTTGTAAAAATAGATATATAAATGAAGCGCCATAGAATGGTCAGCAACGTTGTTGAGATAAGGAAAACCGCGACACCACGTCTCGGAAGAGAATTCGTTTGAGATAAAAAGAAAATTACCAGATAAATTAAAACCCCAACTCCGGCTGCTGTACCAACCCCGCGAAGTACATCACTGTGATGGCTTGCCTTACGGACATCGTATAACTCAATAAGTAAAATACACCAAATGAGCGGAAGAAGATAAAACCAGAGGGGCGCCCTCTGATTGAGGAAATTCCAGGAGAATTCCAACCAGTCTTTTTGAGCCCAGAAATACAAGGCAATTACAACCGAAAGACTTGAGACGAGCAGGTCACCCAATAAGAGGATAAGCTGTCTTTCGCCGCCTCGCATTCCAAATTTTCTGGTTGTCTGTTTTAACTCCATACGTATATTACTTTCCTTCGTCTTTCTTTGGGTTTAACAGGCTCCACAAAAAACCGGAACCCCAACAAAAATGCATGGTCATGATAGCCAACGGGATTCCGGGAACTAACGAAATATCAGATCGTTTTACTGCTACTCGCGCAGATGCTGTCAGCAAAATCAATAAATAAGCACCCAGGCAAATCAATAATAAAATTCTGGCTAATTCGAGAACTCCGGAAAGTAATAATAACATCAAAATTCCAAAAACGAAAAGCGGTGGCAGCGCCTGCCGCCATCGTAACGTCTCAGGATTTTTTCTCAGCATCTTTACTTTCCAGAAGCCATACGAAAAATATTGCTTGGCCAATCCATTCAGGTCGGCTCGGGAAAAATATACTGCCCGAATCTTGGGGTCGATCCATATCTTGCCGCCCCTGGCTCTGATGCGGGAATTGAACTCATAATCCTCGTTGATTCTGAGTTCTTCGTTGTAATATCCGATTTCATCTACTTTTGATTTGTAATACGTTCCAAAAGCCACCGTATCGGCTTCACCGGCAGAATTTGCCCAACGGTATTTCGCATCCCCCACTCCCAATGGATGAGCAACAGCCACTGAAATCGCCCGACCGATCCAGTTTTCTGCGCCCGGTTTTACATCGATCACACCGCCCACGTTGTCGCCTAAGCCTTCTTTAAGCGCCGCAACGCTGCGCTCCACATAATCTGCAGCCGGGATGGCATGTGCGTCCATGCGTGTGATGATCTGTCCGCGGGCGGCTCTGATTGCCAGATTCAATCCGGTCGGAATTCGACGGACAGGATTATCCAGAACGCGAATTTCCAGCTCCTCATGTCCATTTTGAAAATCGGCAATCTTCATCCTGGTCTGGTCATTTGAATTGCCGTCCGCGATAATGACCTCCATTTTTTCAATTGGATAGGTTTGATTGAAAATCGCATCCAGAAGACTCTGGATGGTCTTTTCCTCATTCAAACAAGGGATGACAATTGAAACTTCAGGAGATGTCACAAGTAAATACCTCAGCAGTATTTTACCTGATATTCAAAATAGCAATCGATTAAAAACTCTTTTGAAAACAATGTCTGCTTCTTGGATCGCTTGGGGGTTTATATGAAAACGCGTCCCAAAAAACACAATCCTATTTCGCGGCAACTGCTTCAATCTCCACTTCAGCGTTTTTAGGCAATGCAGCCACATGGACAGCCGAACGTGCCGGTGGATCTTGCTTGAAGAATTCTGCGTAAACAGCGTTCATTTTGGCAAAATCATTCATATCTTTTAAAAACACTGTTGTCTTGATCACATTATCCAAACTGGATCCGGCGGCTTCAAGGATGTTTTGCAAGTTAATCAAAGCCTGACGGGTCTGAGCTTCAATGCCGCCTGCCACCATCTCACCCGACTTGGAGTCCAACCCAATTTGACCTGCCGTAAAAATAAAAGCACCGCTTTGTACTCCCACCGAATAGGGGCCAATCGCCGCAGGCGCTTTGTCCGTTTTAATGATCGTCTTTGCTGTAAAAGCCATATTTCCTCCAGATTTGCAATATATCAGACTTATTAATCATAACCCATCGTCTATAAAAAAACACTTTCCTTTACATTTTCACTTGAAATTAAACCATACGAAAGGCTATAATGAGCGATAGGTTGGATATATTAGTGTATTGGAAAGGATAAAAAGATGGGATTATTAAATACGATTTTTGAAAAACTGGGTATCAAGAAAAAAGAACAGGCTGCCGACGCAAGCAAAACCGCAGCCGCGCCTTCCGCTCCCGCAGCCAAGAAACCTGTTGTCACATCCATGCCCAATTTGACTCACGTGTCACCTTCGTTGGTTCCCCAAACGAATATTCGCATGAGTGATGTGGATGTTGTGAACAAACTTGATCAATTAGCCAAAGCCAACCCCCAGAAACTAGATTGGAAAGTTTCAATTGTCGATCTGTTGAAACTTCTGGATATCGACAGCAGTCTGGCTGCCCGCAAAGAACTTGCCACCGAATTGGGATGCCCCGCTGAAAAAATCGGCGGTGACTATGCCGAAATGAACATGTGGCTTCACAAAGAAGTTCTGAAGAAAATCGCCGCAAATGGCGGAAATATTCCAAAAGAACTGCTTGATTAATTCCTCTTTTTGAAGATAATATGACCGGATGTCAGCCATCCGGTCGTATTCTTTATGTTCATTAATAATGACGCCACTTCAAAAGATTCAAGACTGGTATAATTCATCTATTATCAATAACTTTCATTAATGACAGGAACTTATGCTCGAAAAAATAAACCAGCTTCAAGAAAGATATTTGGAATTAACCAGGTTGATGGAAGTCAACGTGGATGATTATCAAAAAGTAGCAGAACTTGCCAAAGAACGATCCGAGCTTGAGCCGATCTATCAATTAGCCAACCAATACAAAGATGCTTTAGCCAAACTGGAGCAAGCCAAAGAACTTGAAAACAGCGGGGACGCAGAATTTGTTGCACTGGCAAAAAGCGAAATTGAAACTCTCACCCCCGAGATTGAACAAATCGAAAAACAGCTGAAAACCATGCTCGTCCCCAAAGATCCAAGGGATGACCATAATGTTTACATTGAAATTCGGGCTGGTGCCGGGGGCGATGAAGCCGGACTATTTGCAGCAGAACTTATGCGCATGTATATGCATTACGCTGAGCAGCACCGCTGGAGTGTGGAAATGATCTCCTCCAACGAAACTGGCATTGGCGGATATAAGGAAGTCGTCTTCATGGTAAAAGGAAAAGGCGCCTATTCCCGCTTCAAATTCGAATCCGGTGTGCATCGCGTACAGCGGATTCCGGCCACAGAGTCATCAGGACGAATCCATACCTCCACCGTAACCGTTGCGGTGATGGCCGAAGTGGAAGACGTCGACATTCAAATCCCTGATACCGATATCAATATCGATGTATTCCGTTCATCTGGCGCAGGCGGTCAGAACGTGCAGAAAAACGCCACAGCCATCCGCATCACGCATAAACCCACAGGCATTACTGTTGCCTGTCAGGATGAGCGATCTCAACTGCAAAACCGTTTACGCGCCATGAGCATCTTGCGTTCAAGGTTATACGATCTTGAAATGCAGCGTATGCAAAGCGAACGTGAAGAAGCCAGGCGTTCGCAAGTCGGTACAGGTGATCGTTCAGAAAAGATCAGAACCTATAATTACCCACAAAGCAGAGTAACTGACCATCGAATTAATGTTTCCTCCTTCAACCTTCCGGGAGTGATGGGTGGAGACATTGACCTCTTTATTGATGAGCTTGCCCAACGAGATGAGACGGAACGTTTAGCCACCAGTGGGGATGATGACGAAGACTAAAATATATGACTGGATAACAAAATCTGCCAATCAAATCTCCGATACTTCTGAATACCCTTTCCTTGAAGTACAGGTTCTGTTAGCATCGGTAGTCGAACAATCCAGAGCATGGCTGGCAAGTCATCCAGAATATGAACTGGAAAATACTGAACTGGACCGGGCAAATGGCCTGCTAGAAAGGTTAACGGGGGGAGAACCTCTACCTTATATCACAGGAAAACAAGCCTTCTTTGGACTCGATTTCATTGTCACTCCCGACGTATTGATCCCCAGACCTGAAACTGAAATACTTGTTGAAGAATGTATCCAATGGCTCGAAAGCAATCCTGCCAAACGGACGATGGTCGATATTGGCACAGGATCAGGCATCATTGCCGTCACGCTGGCAGACCATTTTGAAGACCTTCAAGTAACAGCTATTGATATTTCAGAAAAAGCTCTTGAAGTGACAAAAAATAATGCTTCACAATTTCACGTTGAAAATCAAATCTCCTTTCTGCAAAACAACCTCCTCAAGGATCATTCGGGAAATTATCATTTGATCACTGCCAACCTTCCGTATATTCCAACTGAAACGCTACATTCGTTATCAGTGGCAAAATATGAACCCTTGCTTGCCCTGGATGGCGGAGCTGACGGGTTGGACAAAATCAAGGAATTGCTGAACCAATGCGGCGTCAATATCAAAAAGGGGGGAATGATTATTCTTGAAATCCAGTTCGATCAATCAGTACCAGTTGCAGAAATGGCAAAAAGACTGTTTCCAGATTCAATTGTTTCCATCGTAGACGACCTTGCCAAACATCCCAGAATAATTAAAATTCAAATGTAGAACGAGGTTTTCATGCAAACAATGATATTAAAGGCAGACGAACAAGACTCCATTCAATCCGCATTAAGACTATTCAAAGAAGGTGACATCGTCGCATTTCCAACTGATACGGTTTATGGCTTGGGTGCTGATCCATTTCAAGCATCAGGAATCATTAAATTATTTGAAGCCAAAGGAAGAGATTCCAATAAAGCCATCGCTATTCTATTAGGCTCTTTGGAACAGGCAAAACTGGTTACAGATCATATGACTGACCTTGCCATCCGTATCTGTGAGGTTTTTTGGCCGGGCGGACTAACCGTTATTGTCCCCAGAAAAGACTCTCTACCTGAATTGATTTCAAACACCGATCGGATCGGAATTCGTATCCCGGATCACCCACTTACGCTTGAATTGTTGAACAGCTTTGGTCCGTTGGCAACAACCTCAGCCAACCTATCAGGAAAAACAAACGCTCAAAGCGCCCAGGAGGTCAATGAGCAGCTTGGTTCCCGAATACCAATGATATTGGACGGTGGAACCTGCCCCGGGGGTGTACCTTCAACTGTCATTGACTGCAGTGGTGATGAGCCCATCGTCCTGCGTGAAGGTCCGGTCAGCCAAAAGGATATTGAACAAGTTTTGGCAAAGAAGATTTATTAAGGTTTTCTAATGATTTTTTAATTATTTTTTCATTTTTTTGGAGTATCATACTCTCGTGTATTCTCCTCGTAAAACCCACACTTATGGAACCCACCGTCAGTGTGGGTTTTTTTTATTAAATATCATTTGTGATTCTTGATTCTATTTGGATCCAGTATCGGCCGCCTTGCCCTGGTTAGCTGTCATAATCCCCTTATCTAAAACCAACACCTCATCGACATTTTGAACTGATGCGATGTCATGGGTAATCCAGAGAATTCCACAATCTTCGAATAGACGAAAAACAGTATGCAATACCTTGTTCGCGGTTGGCGGATCAAGGTGCTCAACCGGTTCATCCAACAACAGGAAAGGTCTTTTCTGCAGCACAGCTCGGGCGATCGCGATCCTTTGACGCTCTCCGCCGCTGACGCGCAAGCCCTGATCGCCCAACCAGGTATCCAGTCCGTCTGGCAGTTGTTGTAACCAATCTCCCAATTCAACGTTCCGCAATGCCTCAATGAGTGTTTCATCATCTGCGTATGGATCGGCCAGAAGCAGATTCTCACGCAGGCTGTCGCTGAAAAGCGTCACATTTTGTGAAATGACCGAGAAACAGGCTCTCACCTGATACGGATCTATCGTCCTGGTGTCGAGACCGTCCAACAATATTCCGCCGCTTTGCGCATCCCAAAACCGCAGCAACAGGTTGACCAAACTGGTCTTGCCCGCCCCGCTCTGCCCCAGCAAAGCCAGCTTTTTTCCTCGCAGAAGAGAAAAAGAAATCTCCTCTAAATGAAACCCGCCCTCCTCATACTCAAAACTGACGTTTCGGAACTCGACTGTCATGGGATGATATTCCTCCGGCAGCTTTTCATATTTGATCTCGCGGCTTTGGCCCGAACCGACTTCAATGAGTCGATCTGCCGATTCCAGACTGGCATTCAACATCACAGCTGCCTGCGGGAGGTTGTTCACCGATTCAAAACTTGCCATCCCCATCAAGAGGATGACTGCCATCGATATCCCACTCATTTCACCCTGGCGAACCATCGTGATCGAAAAAACAAGCAGTAACAAAATGGTCAGATTGAGAAAGAGCACATTCATGCCTGAAGCGAACCCATTGAGCGAAGAGAATCGCTTCTGCAAGCTTCCTGCTTCTTTGCTCTTCTTGTTTATTGCGTCGAGCCAGCGCTGCTGCGCACCATTGCTCTGCAATACCTCAAGCCCTTGCAGCCATTCCACCGTCTGCGCGGATAGATCCGCTCTTGCGGCAACCATTTGCTTGCCAAGTTTGCGGGTCATCAAGATCGAACTCAATGGCAAAATAAGCCCGTTCACGAAAAGCCCCGCCAATAAGATCCATCCCAATTCAGGCGCATATTGCCCGACAAACAGGCTTGTGCCAATACTGACCACAGTAGCAACCACCACCGGTGAGACCACACGCACGTAAAAGTTTTCAAGTGTCTCAAGGTCAGACATAACCCTGTTGAGAAGATCGCCGGAGTTATATATAAACAATTCGGCAGGCGGAGCAGATTCCACGCGCCGGTAGAACCATTCGCGCAGACGCGCCAACACGTGCAAATTGACCGAATGGGATACCAGGCGTTCCAAATAGCGGAATGCCGCCCTGCTGATACCAAAGAACCTTACCCCCACAATGGCCACTTGAAGTTCGGCAATGGAAGGATGCAGCGCCGCCGATGCGATCAAATAAGCGGACGTTCCCATCATACCCACACCTGTTCCGATGGCAGCGATCCCCAGTAAAATGGAAAGGCAAACCTCCATGAGGAATGGCCGCAGAAAACTGAGCAAACGGACAATGGTTTTCATCCCAGTCTCCCGTCTGCGTTGATCAATCTTGAATATTCTCCGGCGTTTCGTATCAACTCAGCATGAGTACCCTGTTCAACCAGGCATCCCTTTTTAAGTACAAAAATCCAGTCTGCAGCCTCCACAGTGGAAAGACGGTGAGCAATAGTGAGGGTGGTACGGCCTTCAGTTAATCTTGCGGTCGTGTTTAGTACTGCTTTCTCAAGTTCAAGGTCCAGGCTGGCGGTGGGTTCATCCATGATCAGGAACTGCGCGTCTCGCAGAAACGCACGCGCCAGCGCCAATCTGCGCGCTTCTCCCCCGCTCAACCTTGCTCCGGCCTCCAAAAGGTTGGTATTCAGCCCGTCCGGCAATCCGGCCAGTAACTCTTCAAGTCCTGCCCGACTCAATGCGGCAGAAACCTTCTCTGTTGACACAAACTCATCATTGAGGCGCACATTTTCCATCAGACTGGTATTGAAGAGTTTTACGGTTTGCGGTACCCAGGCAATTTGCTTGCGCCAGTCTTCCAACTCCAATTTTCGAATATCTACTCCATTGATTGAAATCGTCCCGCGTGAGGGATCAATAAATCTTTGCAAAAGATAGGCCAGGGTACTTTTTCCCGCTCCGGATTCCCCCACCAGGGCATAATGTCTGCCTGGTTCCATTTCAAGGCTGATTTCATGCAAGGCATTATCTTCACCTGTCGGATAAATGTAAGAAACTCGTTCAAATGTAACCCGCAACGAAATGTCTTGATTGATATTTTTATCATCCTCGGCCGCTTCAATTGAAACAGGTTCCGGCGTATCCAGGACTTGAAAGATCCTGGCGGCCGCCGTCAAACCGTTCATACCGGCATGATATCGGACGCTAAGATTGCGCAGCGGCAGATAGAATTCAGGCGCGATCAGTAAAATGAAAAAAGCCTGCTGGAATTCCATGCGGCTGTAAAGCAGGCGCAGACCAATTTCGACGGCCACCAATGCGGTTGAGATAGTGGCGATCATTTCCAACACAAAGGCCGACAGGAAAGTGATTTTCAATACATTCATGGTCACTTCACGGTAGCGTTCGCTCACTTGCCTGACCTCGTCACCGCGTTCCCTGCTCCTGCCGAGTACCAGCAATGTCGATAGTCCCTGCAAGGTATCGAGGAAATAGGCACCCAGGCGTGAAAGGGCCGTCCACTGCCGTTTGGTATGGTTCTGAGAAAGCTTGCCGATCAATACCATGAACAGGGGGATTAATGGCGCTGTTACCAGAAACACGATCCCGGTCAACAAGTCAATTGGAAAAACAACAACCAGAATCGTCAAAGGTAAAAGTGCGGCGATCAGGATTTGCGGCAGGAATTGACTGAAATACGCGTCCAGCGCGTCCAGACCACTCAAGGTTGTGGTGACCAATTCTCCGGATTTCTCACCTTTAAGATAAACAGGCCCCAAGCGGTTAATCTTTGCCAGCAGTTCCTGTCGGAGTCTGTCCTTGATCATTACAGCCAATCGGCCTGAAAGAACTTCATTCAACAGTGTAAAGACCGCACGAGCCAGTACAACCAAAAGGATTATCTGAAGAAGGATTTTTACATCTGCAAGGCCTTGTTTTGAAATGAACACATCGGAGACAACCCTGCTCACCAGCCAGGACTGCCAGACGGCCAATCCTCCTGCCAGAAACCCAAAAGTCACGATCAGCGGAAAAAGCAAACCGGTTGCGCGTGCTTTTCTTATAAGACGAAGGTTGTTGTCCATGCGTCAATTGTGCCCGATTGGAGAATAAACGTCAAATATTCTTAAGTTTGAATTGAAAAAGCTTGTTGCTGATGGAATCCTCCAAACAGAACAAGCTTCTTGATAACATCGAATTGATCAAGCAGCAATTCAGTCGTTGAATTGCAGCAAATGCAATACATCTCTAAGGCTGGCAGCGAAAATCTCTCCCATGATGGATTCGTCCACATGATAAGGCCCGCCGTAGACGCCGTCCACCAGGGCAGCCTTTACCGCTTCCGAGCTGAGGATACGGCTGGTCTCAAAAGCCGGCTTATCGCCTGATGGCATATTCGCCTGTCTCACAAACGGAAACGCTTCGATCCATGAAGCATGGTGCCCAACGAGATTGTGCTGTTTGGCAATGGCCGTAACGGATGAAGATTCATACCAGTCGTACCAGGCAATCTGCAGGTCAGGAACTTCGTTGGCCAATTCACCCAGTGAGATTTTTGCCGGTTTGTTACCTCCATGTCCGTTAACCACCAACAACCGTTTAAACCCCTGTCCGTGGAGAGAACGTACCATATCTTCAACCACATCCACGAGCGTCTTCACGCGCAGACTGATGGTTCCGGGAAACTTAGTGAAATAAGAGGAACAACCAAAATTAAGCGGCGGCGCGACCAACACCCCTGACTGTTGGGAGGCGGCATCGGCCAATGAAAGCGGAATCCTCACATCCGCGCCAATGCTGATGTATCCATGCTGTTCGGTTGCGCCCAGCACCAACATTAACCGGTCATCCTTTTTCAGGTAGGTTTCAATTTCCATCCAGTTCAATTCGGCTAATCTCATGATTGCACCTTTCACAAAGAATCCGATACGTTATTACTGATTATAACGAAATTCCTGGTGATAGAGATACAAACATCCCTGTTACCCACTGACCGTATCTCTCTTTTTGAGCCACAGAACAGCAAAAGTGCTGAATAGTATCAGGAAAAGAACACTATTTACCAACAACGTGACCAGACTGCCATTCTTATCAATGTTAGTATTGTTCGCATACATACCAACGCTGAGAATCGAATACGGGAACCAAACGCCATATCCCTTGGAAAGAACAGGCAATCCTGCAATTCCACCGATCAAAGATAAACCGACCGGAACCGCAAAACTTCGAATGACCAATGAAATACACAACTGTAAAGCACTGATCACAATCCCACCTAGTGCGCCTCCCAACAACCAAATTGGCAATTCTTGAGGAAGCGCAGTATTCAATCCAACGATTTTTCCGGAAATAATGAATAACAAGCCAATCCATGCTTGTGTTAGCAGGACCATTATGGAAGCTGAAAAGAGCTTTGAGAAATAGACTGAAAAAAAAGAGACCGGCGCAGTTAATGTCGAATTCCAGTTATGCTCACTGTGTTCCAGGCGACATAAATAGGAACAGTAAACACCAATGATTGCCGGTAGGAAAAAGTAACATGAGAAAAGGGTATGCTGTGTCCACAAGCTGAACCATTCATCCTGCAATATGCCGACGTTTTGCACATAGTTGAATGTGCCCATTACTGCCGGTAGAATCGGCAGAACCAGAAAAGCCAGCCAGACCGGGCTGTGTTTTAATTTGATCTGTTCGGCACGGATTGCTCTACCTAACATTTTAAAACTCCTTTTTAATAAATAACAGACGACCAACCAGATAAATGGCGAAGAAAAATACCGCCAAAAAGATCAGCCCAGACCAATCAACAGGGGTCCAATATAAATTGCTGATTCGTGTTTCAGGGTTCCAATCCATTCGCACAAACATCAGAACTCCGTAATATCCCCAAATTAAAAATTTCTGGAATCCCTGGGGGAAGAACAATGAGAAAAGTCCTGTAAATGTTCCGATCAAACCAACGGACAGTGAAACCATTTGGTTTTTGAACAACAAAGAAAGAACTTGTTGAAAAACCAGAATGGTCGAATTAATCGCAAATGTAAAGATCAGGTAATATCCAATCAATCTTACAGGAATGGGTTCTGTAAATTGTTTTCCAAACCCGATGATACAAATCAGCAAAACTTGAAGTATCGTAGCAACCAACATAAAAACCGCACCGCATAGAAATTTAGCGTCAAATATCTTTTTGGCAGGCAGGATCGTCCTCAGTGATTTTAAACTCTGTCCCTTATGCTCAATATCACATAATCGTGAGGCAACTACCGCCGCTACAATCGGCATCATTATAGAATTAAGAAGAGGAAATTGGTACAGGCTGAAACGCCATCCTTGTTGAAGTTCGTGAGCGTCCATGTCTGAAACTCCCCATAAAGACCAGACCACCTGTACGAAAACAAGTAAGGCAATGATCAGCCATATTTTTCGACGGCGGATCTTTTGAAACTCTACCGCGAATGCCTTCATCATAAGCTCACCGCCATTCCGGTTAATTCAAGAAAGATGTCTTCAAGACTCTTCTTCCGTTCTTCAATACGTACCAAACCAACATATTTTTCCGATAAAAAGGTCGTATATCGAGCCAGCTGTGCATCTTCCAAAGCAGGCAATATCAGATAGCCATCTTGAACCGAGAACGGGACTTTGTTTTCCTGAAATATTTTGACTGCCAGTGAATTATTCATGGTTCGCAGTGCGATGTGATGTTGGCTTTTTTGATGAAGAGACGATAGTTCACCCTGAAAAACCAACTCGCCTTTACTGATAATCCCCAGGTGAGATGCGATTTGGTCAATTTCCACCAATAAATGACTGGATACAACTACAGTCATGCCGTATTGATGAGGTAAAGACTTGATCAGTTCGCGCATTTCCTGAATGCCGGCCGGATCGAGCCCATTGGTTGGTTCATCCAGGATCAACAATTTCGGGGTACCAAGCAAGGCACAAGCCAGCCCCAATCGTTGTTTCATTCCCAGAGAATACTGTGAGACTTTCTTCTTTTTTTGGTTTTCTAGCCTGACAATATGTAATACCCTGTCAATTTCGTTTACGGGTAATTCGCGTAAGGTTTGAAAAATTCGCAGGTTTTCTTCACCGGTCAGGTGACCATAATACCCCGGTGATTCAACCAACGATCCAATGTTTCTCAAAATTGCGATTCGGTTACGATCATCTATATTCCTTCCGAAAATCGATATATTTCCAGAGGTTGGTTTCGCCAATCCAAGGATCATTTTTAATGTTGTCGATTTCCCGGCGCCGTTAGGGCCGAGAAAACCGTAAACCACACCCTCGGGAATGGATAGATTCAAATCTTTTACCCTTAAAACTTTTGAGTATTGCTTGCATAATCCTGTGGTAACAATTATTTCTGTCATGGAATCTCCTTTATCATTAAGTAGTCCCAGTATATAAACCAGACCTTAGCGGAAGCTGAAGTGAACCTTAGGATTACCTTAAGCTTTACCAAAATCAGATTAAACAAGCATTTTTACGTTATGATGTGCAAGGTGAAAAATATGAATGACATTCATGAATGCAGACTGTTAATTATTGATGATGAACCCGAACTGCAGAAAATGGTAAAAAATATTTTGCAGAATGAAGGTTATCAAAATTTGACGACTGCCGGCAACTGCAAACAAGCCCGACAGTTCTTCTCTCAAATGAAACCGGATTGCGTCATTCTCGACGTGATGCTCGCGGATGGTGACGGATTTACACTGATGCGTGAATTTCGTACAATGTCCGCGGCACCGGTATTGTTCCTTTCTGCCAGAGATGAAGATGAAAACAGATTGCTCGGTCTTGGGTTGGGAGCGGACGATTACATCACCAAACCCTTCTTGCCCCGCGAGTTGATACTCAGGCTGCAGGCAATCCTGAACCGGGCTTATTTCCCGGCCGTGTTGAAGAAAGCCGCACAACCAGTCTTTCATTTTACCGATACAGAAATTGATCTGAGCAGCGGCGTGATCAGAAAAAGGGATGGCGAGTATACGTTGACCGCCAAGGAATTCCTGTTGTTGGAAAAGCTCCTGGAAAATATGGGAAAAATCGTGACCAGTGACAATCTATGTCATGCGGTTTGGGGAGAAAACCTGTTCAGGTATGAAAATACGTTAATGGTACACATACGCCATTTAAGAGAAAAAATTGAACCGGATCCATCTCATCCTCAATTTCTACTCACTGTACGCGGCCTGGGATATAAAATAATCGGAGATCAGACCCAATGAAAAGCACCCTAAGGATTTTTATCCGATATATTGTATCTGCAGTGGGTATCGTTATCATCCTGTTGGTACTGAATCTTTTCGTTCTACTGGGATGGCTGATCCAGTCAAAGGTTGAAAATCCGGTTTATTACAGCATTCGGGATTTTTCCGACAGCCTCGCCCTAGATCAAGGAGAATTCTCCATATCGGAATCCAGTTTGCAGAAATTCCATAAAGTCTATCAATGGGCGATGCTTCTGGACGAAACAGGCAAGATCATTTGGAGTGAGTCGCTGCCCCCTGATGTTCCGCATGAATATTCACTTTCTGACGTAGCCAGTTTCACACGATGGTATCTCAATGATTATCCCGTGCGTGTCTGGCAGCATCCCAACGGGTTACTGGTACTCGGAAGTGCGAAAGACAGCACCTGGAAACACGAAATTGAGTTTTCAGAAAGTATCGTCAGTAAAATGCCTGCCTGGATTTCTTTTGGATTGACCCTGAACGGCATTGCTGCTCTTTTATTGTCCTTATTATTCGGATTGGGTTTATTCCGGTCAATACGAACAATGGCGACAGGTATTGAAAACTTATCTGAAAATAAACCCGTCACACTGCCGGAAAGCGGTCTCTTGGGTGAATTGGCAATTAAGATCAACCAGACTTCCCGACAACTCACTAAACAGGAAAAAGCCCTCAAAAAACGGGATAACGCCCGATCTGCCTGGATCGCAGGCATTTCACATGATATCCGCACACCCCTCTCTCTGGTGATGGGATATGCGAGCCAACTGGAAGGCGATCCAAACCTCCCTCTATCTGAACAGGAACAGGCCGGCGTTATCCGTCTGCAAAGCGAAAAGATCAAAGACCTGATCAACAACCTGAACCTGGCATCCAAACTGGAATATGATATGCAGCCGTTCGAGGAAAAAACGCTGTATCCCGCAGAGTTGGTCCGTGGGGTCGTGACTGATATCATAAACAGCAGGATTGGCGAGCATCACTCAATAGAATTTATCGCTGAAGACAAGATTGAAAAGCTGAAGCTCGTCGGTGATGAAGATCTGCTGCGTAGGGCTATTGCGAACTTGGTGCTCAACAGCATCCAACATAATGCAGATGGATGCGATATTTCAGTTGAAATCAAGAAAGAGTCTGCAACCTGTTCCATCATCGTCTCTGATAACGGGGTTGGATTGACACAAGAAAAACTTGATGGAGTGGCATCTCAACGCGACTTTATTCCCGATAACCAGAGTCACGGCCTGGGGTTGGTAATTGTCAAACAGATCATCCAGGCACATAACGGAACGGTGGAATTCAAGGCTAATTCTCCGTCAGGATGTTCGGTGATATTAAAGCTGCCAATCCTGCTGTCACGCTAATCTTTCCCCTTTTGTGCTTCAGGTAAACAAAACACCCTGCTCCAATTGGAACAGGGTGTTAATTTTGCATTTTTCAGACTAGATCACAATATTGACAAGCCGCCCTTTGACGTAGATCACTTTGCGAGGGGCTTTGCCTTCCAACGCTTTCTTGATGGCATCGCTATCCAAAGCCGTCTTTTTGGCGTCATCCTCCGAGATGTCGGCCGGGACAACGATGCGGTCGCGCAGCTTGCCGTTGACCTGAACCACCAATGTGATCTCCTCATCGGCAGCGGCCGCTTCATCTACTTTCGGCCAGGACTGCGTGTGAATGGAATAGGGTTTGCCAATGAGCTGCCATAATTCCTCACTGATATGCGGAGCCACGGGTGCCAGCATTTTCAAATAGATCTCAACTGCTTCATTCCAGGCCGGGCTTCCGTAAAGTTCGGATTTCAGGCGCACCATCTCATTGAGCAATTCCATCAAACCCGAAACGATGGTATTGAATTCAAAGGTCTCAAAATCTTTGGTAACGGCTTTGAGAGTTTGATGCAGTTTACGACGCAATAATTTGACAGATTCTTCGTCCGGTTTTCCGATGTGAACAGGTTCCAGGATGGTCGTCCAGACACGGCGCAGCCAGCGGGAGGTTCCTTCGATTCCGCCGCTGCTCCACGGACCGCCCATATCCCAGCGGGAGAAGAACATCAGATAGGCACGCGTGGTATCCGCACCGTAAGATTGGACCAGGTTATCGGGAGCCACCACGTTTCCGCGGCTCTTCGACATTTTCTCTGAGTCCTCGCCCAGTACCATTCCCTGGTTGCGAAGCTGCAGCATGGGTTCGTCACCTTTAACAATGCCCATGTCCCGCAGGGCCTTGTGGAAGAAGCGCGTGTAGAGCAGATGCATGTTGGCATGTTCGATGCCGCCGGTGTAGATATCCACGGGCATCCAGTAGTTGTATTCGGCCGGATCAAACGGTCCCTTGTCGTAATCAGGGCTGAGGTAGCGAATGTGATACCACGAGGAACACATGAATGTATCCATTGTGTCGGTCTCGCGTTCAGCCTTGCCGCCGCATTTCGGACAGGTGGTAAATCTCCAGGTCGGATGGAGCTTCAGCGGGCTTTCTCCGGTGGGTTTCCATTCCACGTCTTCGGGCAGCACAACGGGAAGTTGATCTTCAGGCACGGGCTGCACGCCGCAGGTCGGACAATGCACCATCGGGATGGGCGCGCCCCAATAGCGCTGGCGAGAGATCAGCCAGTCACGCAGACGATAATTGGTGGAAGCCGTGCCCGCGCCGATCTTTTCGACGTATTCAACGGCCTTATGGATGGACACATCACCGGGTGTGCCGCTCAGTTCGGCAGAGTTGACCATGGTGCCGTGCGCGGGAATAGCGGCGATCATGTCATCCGGGATGATCTCCGGCAGATCGTCAGGCTGGACCACCACTCTGATGGGCAGGTTGAAAGCGCGAGCGAATTCAAAGTCACGCTGGTCGTGCGCCGGAACTGCCATGATCGCGCCGGTTCCATAGGTCATCAATACGTAATCGGCGATCCATACAGGCACTTTCTCACCGTTAACCGGGTTGATGGCGTAACCGCCGGTAAAGACACCGGTCTTGGCCTTGTCGCTGGCCTCACGCTGGATATCCGTCTGGCGGGTGGCTTCGAGGACATATTTATCCACCTCGGCCTTACGGTCGGCGGTGGTGAGTTTCTCCACAAGGGGATGCTCGGGAGCGAGCACCATGAAGGTGACGCCCCACAGCGTATCAGGCCGGGTGGTAAAAATCTCAAAGGGTTCGCCGGACTCGGTCTTGAAGGTCACCTGAGCGCCTTCCGATTTACCGATCCAGTTGGTCTGCAAGGTACGTACGCGCTCCGGCCAGTCAATGCCGTCATAGCGCAGCAGTTCTTCGGCGTAATCGGTGATGCGGAAGAACCATTGGGTCAGGTCTTTCTTGATGACAGGCGTGCCGCAGCGTTCACAGTGGCGGTCGTCGCCCCACACCTGCTCACGCGCCAGGGTGGTATTGCAGTTCGGGCACCAGTCCACGGGGGACTGCTTGCGGTATGCCAGACCGTGGTTGTAGAGTTGGATGAAGAACCACTGTGTCCAGCGGTAGTATTTTTCGTCCGCCGAGACCATTTCACGACGCCAGTCAAACATGGCGCCCATGGAACGCAGCTGTTTGCGCATGCGGTCAATATTGGCATAAGTCCATTCTTTGGGGTGGATCTTACGCTTGATGGCGGCATTTTCCGCGGGCAGGCCAAAAGCGTCAAAGCCCATGGGGAACATGACGTTGTAGCCGTTCATGCGTTTGAAACGGGCACGCGCGTCTGAAGGCGAGATGGCGTACCAGTGTCCGATGTGAAGATCGCCCGAAGGATAAGGAAGCATGGTCAGCGCGTAGAATTTGGGTTTAGACTCATCGATGTTAGACTCGTAGAGATGGTCCGCGTCCCATTTCTGCTGCCATTTGGTCTCGATCTCATTCGGGTTATAAAAGGGTACTTCCTGGTTAGCCATTCTCACTCCATTAAGTTGATTTAAACAAAAAATCCTTCTCCCATCAGGGACGAAGAGATTCTCCGCGGTACCACCCTGCTTGTCTGAAGCATTCAGACCGCTCAATTGGCTGTAACGGGCCAACCCGATTCCGGTTACTCTTTTCGCCGGTAATGCTACCTCGTTTGAGGGTCAGGCGAGTTCGGTCTTTTGTGTTCCGTTGACACCCTGCCGGTTTCTCACTCTTGCGACCAGCTCACTGACGGATGACTTACTACTCCTGATGTTGCTTTGGTGGACCCAGGGAGGTTCGAACTCCCGGCCTCCTCAATGCCATTGAGGCGCGCTCCCAACTGCGCTATGGGCCCATGAACTACCTTGTCGAGCCTGTCTTACCTGTGGACCTGGGGGGATTCGAACCCCCGGCCTCTTCAGTGCGATTGAAGCGCGCTCCCAACTGCGCTACAGGCCCGTGTTCCTAATTGCAGAGAGATTTTACCCGACAGGTGCGGGGTTTGTCAAGGAAATCAATGATGATTGTCAGCAGAACTTGAAAAGTGAACCGATAACACTTTAAAAGTGAACAGTTAGAACAGGAAAAGTGAACCGATAAAA
>ENA-OSEO01001987-OSEO01001987.1-sediment-metagenome-genome-assembly--contig:-NODE-1987-length-32142-cov-3.656230_pt1 | contig 32142 bp, 26 predicted proteins | sample MGYA00237883_ERZ534232 | MGnify/ENA metagenome assembly ERZ534232 | reverse complement strand
TTCCATATCCGATCGTGCGTCTGCGAGGCAGAGGTGCGGTATACGGACAGCATCCATGACTTGGCCGCATAAGGCGTATCCGGTTCGACAGAGACCTGCTGGTAGATCCCAGCCGTGAATGGGTGTCCCAGCCACAGATTTTGCGAATAGCTCCCTTCGATGTGCCGGTCGATCGCGCCGAGATCGCTGAAAAGAGCTGCATACACCGTGTCCTTCATGAAGCGTGGTGCCGTCCCGCTTTGTGTGAAACTCTGCCAATTCGATGCGACTTGCAAGGGGTATCCATTGTGGTAGCCATAGGCGCTCCTCCAGCTCTCCACGCTCCAATTGCTCGTCAGGTTGGCATCCGGCTCCGCGCGGACGAGCGGAACACACACGAGCACAGCCAGCAGCAACACGAGCCATGTTCTGGCCCGCAGTTTGCTCTTGTCTAATAGCTCGCCACATCGAATCGACCTTCCAACCACGGGAACAGCCCTCCACAAACGAAATGGCCCTCATGATTATTATAAGGGCCATCCCTGGACTGGTCAATGGTACTCTGTTCTCACGAACCTCACCAACTGAGCGCGGCACGACCCGGAACGAGCATCGCGTTAGGCACCCGTTTCCGGCTCCACATGCGTATGGCCGCGCTTGACGTGGCGATACACGTAGTAACCAAATAGCGCAACCAACACGACGGCAATCGGAATATCGAACGGGCGCATCACTTCGCGCACTTCCTGCCAGTGCTCGCCGAACACGTAGCCAGCATACGCGAGAAGCGCACACCAAATGAACGACCCAACAAAGGACAGGATGGTGAATTTGGGGAAATTCATCCGCGCAATGCCGGCTGGCAACGAGATGAAGGTGCGCACAATCGGCAGCAACCGGGAAAAGAAGGCCGTCGCTTCTCCGTACTTCCCGAACCAGCGGTCCGCCACTTCCATGTCGTGAGCCGAAATCAGCACGTACTTACCGTAGCGCTCCAACAACGGGCGCCCGCCGAGCGCACCTACCCAGTATGTGAAAACCGAACCGATCGTACAACCCAAAGCACCATAGAATCCCGCCCACAGCACGTGCCATACCGACAGGCCCTTGGCCTGGATCAACATCCAGCCAGATAGCGGCATCGTCACCTCGCTGGGAAGCGGGATGCAGGCGCTCTCAATCGCCATCGCAACAACGACCCCTAACCAACCCACGGCATCGAACAGATTACCCAGGAAAAGAACGACCTGTTCTTCAAAAGCGTGCAAGTTTAACCCTCCTTGGACATTCATGTCTGGTATTGAACTTCGATTTTACCCGGTTATCGTCAAATCGTCAAAACAGGACTGAGCGGTAGAGGTACCCAGACCCGTTTGACCGAGTACATGAGCGTGGTATAATGGGTACTGAAAACATAACCGGAGAAATCAACAGATTATTGCGATTGAGGAGGCTATCAAAATGGATTGGGGAATGGAAAACCGTCTTGCAAGTCTGATCCCGGACGGGCGCTGTTTCTTCCTACCGATTGACCACGGATACTTTTTGGGACCGACGCGTAAGCTCGAAAAACCTGGCGAGACCATCAAACCGCTCTTGCCATACGCCGATGGCCTATTCGTCACGCGGGGTGTCCTGCGCGCTTGTGTCGAGCCAACAGAGCAGACGCCGATCATCCTGCGTGTGTCCGGCGGCACGAGTGTCATCGGGAAAGATCTGTCCCACGAAGCTGTCACCACGTCCATCGACGACATCATCCGCCTGAACGTCGCGGCGGTCGGCGTGTCCGTGTTCATCGGCAGCGACTACGAGCACGAGACGATCATGAATCTGGCCAATCTGGTCAACGAATGCGAACGATACGGTATCCCCGTGATGGCGGTCAACGCTGTGGGCAAGGAGCTCGAAAAGCGAGATGCCCGTTACCTGTCGCTGTGTACCCGTATCTGTGCCGAGATGGGTGCGAAAGTCGTGAAGACCTACTGGTGCGAGGACTTCGAGAAGGTAGTTGAAGGTTGCCCCGTTCCGGTTGTCATCGCCGGTGGGCCGAAGGTGGACTCGGAGAAAGAGGTCTTCGAATTCGTTCACGACGGGATAGAGCGAGGCGCCATCGGGCTGAACCTGGGCCGTAATGTGTGGCAGCATCCCCACCCGGTTGCGATGATGAAGGCGTTGCGGGCGATCGTCCACGACGACGCCACGGTGGAAGAAGCCGTAGACATTTTCGAGACCAGCAAAGGTTAGACGCTCCAGGAGGACACGATGCGCGTAGCTGTCTATTACAACAACCACGATGTACGCCTGGAAGAACGTCCCATCCCCAAGATTGGTCCGGGCGAGATGCTGGTCAAGGTCATCGCCAGTGGCATCTGCGGCAGCGATGTGTTGGAGTGGTATCGCATCAAGAAGGCTCCTCTGGTACTGGGGCACGAAATGAGCGGGGAAATCGTCGAAGTCGGCGCGGATGTAGACAAGTACCAGGTCGGGCAACGCGTCTTCGTCACCCATCATGTACCGTGCAACACGTGCAAGTATTGCCTGGATGGGAATCACACGGCCTGTGAGTTGCTGCATTCGACCAACTTCGATCCCGGTGGTTTCTCCGAATACCTGCGCATCCCGGCCATCAATATCGATCGCGGGACCTGGGTGTTGCCCGATGAAGTCTCCTACGAGCAAGGCGTGTTCATCGAGCCGCTCGGCTGCGTCGTTCGTGGCCAGCGCTCGTCCAACCTGAAGCCGGGGCAGACCGTTCTCGTGCTGGGTGCCGGTCAGGCGGGCCTGCTGCACATCGCACTGGCAAAAGCCTACGGCGCGGGTCGCATCATCGCGACCGACATCAGCGATTTTCGCAAAGAAGCAGCCAGGCGCTTTGGTGCGGATGTGGTTCTGGACGGGCGGGAGGATATCCCACAGCTCGTGCGCGAAGTTAACGACGGCTGGCTCGCAGATCAGGTGATCGTCTGCACGGGCGCCTATCCTGCGTTCATGCAGGCGCTGAAGTCCGTGGAACGGGGTGGAACCGTGCTCACTTTCGCCACTACGGACCCGGGCGTCGATCTGCCCATCCCGGCGAACGAGTTCTGGCGCAATAGCATCGCCGTTCTACCGTCCTACGGGGCGGCGCCCATCGATCTCGATATCGCTCTCAGGTTGATCCAATTCCGCCGGGTTCCGGTAGACGACATGATCAGTCACCGCTTGCCGCTGGCTGACATCCAGGAGGGCTTCCGGCTGGCAGCTGAAGCACACGACTCCATCAAAGTAGTGATCAAACCACAGGAGTAGAATACGCATCACCAGGCCCTGACGGCCTATGGAATGGCAAGACACAGGGATGGCCAGTACTCAGCCGTCCCTGTTTCATGTGCGGTCCAGTTCGCGTGACTGCATCGGCGCATCCCAGCCAAGGCCGTCCCGCAAGCTGACACCGGATTCAGCCAGGCCACCGCAAAATGCAAATCAGCGGGATGCCCGGCCAGCAGCATCAGCTCTCCGTGATGCAGGATGGTATTTATTGCTGCGCCGCACTCACATCTCACCATCACGCCGTAACCCTACTGCCAGCACATTGCCTGGCAATTGACTCCGGCACCTGCGTTCGGAACAAAAAAACCACCGGTTCCCGATCTTTCCACCGCTGGTTTAATTCAAACACTGTAAAACCGATATGATTGCACCCCGCTGTGCCGTGTGCTAAGTAGTTTTGAACCTGCATACGCAGGTGGGAGCATATCTACAGGTTGTTGCCTTACCCTCAACAGGCTACCGCATCCCCTCTAGAAGCCAGCCCCCTCATCCCAAGTGTTGGCTCAAAACAACAGTTCGCATCACGAACACAGCAGGGATTCTTAATCTGATGGTATCATAACTCCATGCAAAAAGCAAATTTGCACATTTGCACTGCGACGCTGATCCTTGCCTGCACACCGCTCTCGCCGCGCGAACCCCAGGCATCAGTGCGCTGCGACAACCTGCCGTCCGGCCCGCAGCCGCGCCGTCGCCTCCCGATCCACAGTGTACGCGTGTCCATCCGAGACAACACGCACGCCGTAATCTCGTTCGGCCCCTTCGACAGACACGTACCCTTCCCGGACATCTTCGAGCACTTGTTCCACATCCCGTTTCAAGGGGTCTCCATAGCCGCCCCCTCCGGGTGTGCGCAGGCGGATTTGATCTCCCGTACTGACGATCACATTGGAAAACTTGGTCGCGATTGGAACCCCACAGGCCGTGGTAAAGGGGCGAAACTCCGTGTCACCCTTCTTTTTGATGAAGATTTCCGAAGTTCCGCCAGGCCGGCCTCCAAAAACGCCCCAGGGCGGCACATCGGAGCGGTCGAACAGCGCGCTCACGATGATCTCTGGTGCCAGCACTTCGACGATGCGCTCGGTGCCCAGTCCACCGCGGTAGCGACCCGGACCGCCTGAGTCTTGAATCATGCAATAGGACAGGTTCCTGAAGGGATAGCGGTGATCGAAAATCTCGACCGGATTATTGCGGCAATTACCATTGGCGATATTGACCACGTTGTTCCCATCGGCGAAGGCACGCGCTCCCCAGCCAACCCCCTCGAAATGGTAGTTCGTGTAGAAATCGCCGGTTTCGGGGTGGATGCCGCCAAACAAGAAGTTGGCCCCCGTCGCTCCATGAGCTCCTGCCGCACGGTCGGGTAGGGTCGGAGCCAACGCGCCAATTACCGTATCGACGATCCGCGGATGCGTTTCGGTGTTGCCGGCAACGGAAGGGCCGGGATGCACCACGTGCACGATTGTCCCCGGTTTGGTAATGATCTTGATCGGGCGGTAGCAGCCGGCGTTGCGCGGAATGTTCTTGTCGGTCAGATGGAACATGGCATTGTAAGTCGCGGAAGCCGTCACACCATACGTTGCGTTGATCGGTCCGCGCGCCTGCGGGTCTGAAGCCGAGTAGTCCGCGATGATCTCGTCATCGGCAACGGTAAGCGACAAGCGGATCCAGAATGGCCGATCTTCAACGCCGTCGTTGTCCATGCAGTCCTCGAAGTAGTATTCGCCATTGGGAATTCGCGCGATCTCCGCACGCATCCAACGCTCGGAGTGATCCATCAACTGCTTGGAGGCTGCCCGCAGCGTATCTTTGCCATACTTGTCCATCAGCTTCAGCAACCGCCGCTCCGCGATGTTGAGCGATCCGATCATTGCATTGATATCGCCGCGCGAATTGCGTGGAGTGCGATGGTTCGCCATGATGATGTTCCAGATGTCCGTGACCGGTTCGCCCCGGCGCATGATCTTCACCGGCGGCAGACGCAACCCTTCCTGGTAGACCTCCGTCGCATTCGCAGCGAACGAACCAGGCGCCATCCCACCAATGTCTGCGATGTGCCCGATATTCGCCACGAATCCGAACAGATCGCCATCGGTTGCGAATACGGGCTTGAGCACCATGTGCTCCGGCATGTGACAACCACCACGATAGGGATCGTTGTGAATCACGACGTCGCCGGGATCGAAACCGTCCAAACCCAGCTCCTCGATGGTCCACTTGACAGTGAAATTGATCGCCCCCAGCATCGCCGGACAGAATTCCGCTTGGGCCATCATCTCGCCATCGCGGTCGAACACCACGCAAGAGAAGTCGAGCCCTTCGTTGAAGATGGTCGAATAGGACGTCCGGATCATGGCAATCCCCATCTCGCGACAGATATTGACGAGGTGATTGTCGATAATACTCAACAAGACCGGATCGATAGTGTGTTCTGGCATGTTGTTCTCCTTCTCGGGTTCACGAACGCGCTCACCGGTAATCTTCGGGTTCTCCGCAAACGATCAACAGACCACGCTCTGTAACAGTCAATACCTGCCCCGGATGCAACAGCGCGGTGGAGTCCTCTTCCTCGACGATCGCCGGACCCTCCAACACACTGGATTGGCCCAGGTCCTGCCGGCGATAGATTGGTGTGTCCACATGGCCCATGTTCCGAAAATACACTGGCCGCCGTGCGATGGGATCGCCACAGCCGCCCGGTCCGACGGGTACCAGCTCGGGCTTGGCTGTTTCGCGGAACGCAGTCACGTTGAAGTGGATCAGCTCGATGGTCTCGTCGGGGAAACTGTACCCGTAGAACCTGTGATGGTACTCGTGAAATGCGGCCAGCGCAGTTGCGAGCATTGCGTCATCGATCTCACCCGGCGGCAAGTGGATCTCCTGCTCGTAGTTTTGCCCGGCATAGCGCATGTCGATGGACCGCCGGATGATCGGCTCACCCTGGAAGCCGTCGGCACGCAGCTCCTCCACCGTCTGTTTTGTCAGCGCGTCAAATTCCCCACGCAAGGTCTCAACTTTCAGATCATCGGAGCGATAAAAGCGAGTCCAACGACGGTCTACCTGAATGTCGCCCAACAGACTACCGAAGGCCGAGCCCAAACCGGGATGGGGTGGGATTACCGCGTGCTTCATCCCCAGAGAGGTCGCCAGAGCCACCGCATGAAGCGGACCAGCACCTCCGAATGCAACCAGACCGAATTCGCGCGGGTCCAGGCCCTTCTTGACCGTCATCAAGCGGATAGCATTCGCCATGTTCTCGTTCACCAGGTCGATCATCGCCATAGCGGTCTCTTCCAGGCTCGTCCCGAGCTGCCCTCCCAACGACTGAACCGCGCGCCGTGCCGGTTCGACGTGCAGTGTCATCTGCCCACCCAGGAAATAGTTCGGGTTGATCCGCCCTAGCACCAGGTTGGCATCGGTGATGGTTGGTTGTTGGCCTCCCCGCCCATAGCACACTGGCCCCGGCTCGGCGCCAGCACTTTGTGGCCCGACCTTGAGAAAACCGCCGCGATCGACCCAGCCGATCGAACCACCGCCAGCGCCCACAGTCGTCAGTTCAATGAAGGGCGCCGCAACCGGAATGCCGAATTCCCACTCGTATTCGGTCGTGAAATTGATCGCGCCACCGCACACCGCACCCACATCGGCGCTCGTGCCCCCCATGTCCAGGGTGATCACATCCTGATCGCCGGCCTTCTCCCCGAAGTAGCGCCCGGCGATAATTCCACCCGCCAACCCGGACAGCATGCTGTCCACCGGACGTCGTGCGGCATTGTGGGAGAACACGATGCCTCCGTTGGATTTCACCAGCGCCCAGCGGCGCTTCAGTCCGCGTGCGCGCAGCCCTTGCGACAGGTTTTCTACGAAGGCCTCCAGGGCAGGTTTGCAAAACGCATCGATGATGGTGGTACTACCCCGTTCATATTCGCGCCAGATCGGCGCAACCTCGTGAGAAACGGAGATGGACAAATGGGGGTATCGTTCCAACAGATAATCGCGCAACATCTGCTCGTGCGCAGGGTTCAGATAAGAAAACAGAAAATTGATCGCAACCGCAACCGAATCGCTGTGTGCCAGCCGTTCGCCGACTAACGCGGCGATCCGCTCCATTTCGACTCCGTCCAGTGGTTGCACGACCTCACCGTGCTGGCCGATACGTTCAGCCACACCAAGGCAATCGGCGCGCGCCACGAACGGGGCCGGCTTGATCCACGCCAGGTCATAATGGTACTTGCGGTTGATACGCTGAATGTAAGGGATATCCTCGAAACCCGCTGTGGACAGGTACAGAACGCGCGCCCCACGCCGCTGTAACAGAGCGTTGGTGCTGATCGTCGTCCCGACCACCAGCAGGGCGATGGCCTCCCTGTCGAGATCGCTGCTCGACAGGGTATCGAAGACCGCCTGCTCTGGGAAGGCCGGCGTCGAGGGGCACTTCGCGAGTACAAACTGCCCGGTCTCCTCTTCCAGTCCAAACAAGTCCGTGAACGTCCCACCAATGTCGATGCCTACCCGAAAGGCCATATAGTCCCCCTTGATTGTCTATGGTGTGTAGTCTGATTATAATCAGCTCACCCCAGAGCGCAAGCACGCGTAGCAGAGTGTCTTCCGGGCTGAGAAAACTGCGAGCAGACTGGGAGCGGAGCGAAACGGGATCGACGACACACCTCCGAACGAGGTGATTCGCCGGTTAGAGGATAAAGTATGCGTCCTGTGACGAGATGCACGTACCCGGTGTGAAGCGGCGTGGTGCGTCCGGAAATTTAGAGGCTGGCGAGCAATGGGCAGGTCGTGTCTGCAGCATGATCTGCCAGGTTCACACGAATATCTGCGTGGCGGTCAAGACTGTGCCAATCTTGGACGCGTTCCGTTTGCGCGGAGGTCCACGTGAACAGGCCACCAGACCCCGCATGGCCTGTGCGGAGATTGACCCAGTCGTAGGCGTGAAGTCTGGCTGCACTCGTCCGGACTCAGGTGTTTTGCCGACGTATAGCGGCTATGGTATAATCGGTTCCGTGGCTGACCGGTGGAACGAATGTTACATGGACAGCAAGCGGATATCATTGTGCAAAGGACACGATCTCCCTTTGAGTGACGGTATTGGCCTAAAGCGGGCCGAATCAATACATGAGCCATATCCCAGGCGACTATCCAGCAGCGGTGTGCTCACGAAACTACGCCGGCGCCTCTTTGCTCTGGACGGTGGGCAGTTTATCGCGCTATTGTTGACTGTCTTTGCGGTTGCCCCTCTCACCTACCCCGGTTTCTTTCGGAGTCACAGTGGGTTTCTCGCAATCTACAACCTGTACGATCTGGAACGACACGCGGGCCTTCTGGGCTTGGGCTGGTTGCCCACGGTCGGCCACGCATTCGATCTGTTCAGAAGCGGCGGGGCTCTGCCCTACGTGGTCGCCGAGGTCTTCGTTCGCTTGGGCATGACCGCTCCCCAGGCTGTCATGGCTTCGTTCGGTACGGCGTTCCTCGTTGGGGTGTGGGCAATGTATCGCTGGGTACGACGCTGGCTGGGACGCGATTCAGCCCTGCTGGCGGCGGTCCTGTATACATATATGCCTTACCATCTGATGAGCGTCTACGTGCGCGGGAGTCTGGCTGACGCCTGGGTACTGGCATTGCTGCCGTTGACGCTGTGGCTGGCCGAGCATCTGGATGCCACACCACGGCGCTGGGCGCAGCTGTTGGGCCTGCTGGTGTCTTTTGCCCTTCTCTGCATGGCCCACTTCGGACTGGCGTTGCTGTGGTTGCCGGTTTTGGCCGGTTACGTCTGGTCCCGTGGTTATCCGGATGGTCGCCTCGGGCCAATGCTCACCGGCGGAGTGCTGCTCGCAGTCGCAGGCGTCGCGCACGTGTGGGGAAGTCGTTCCGTTCCACCGGATGTTTTCGACACGCATTTCCCGTATTTGTTCCAATTCCTCTCCCCGGCGTGGAATGTCGAAGGACAGGTTACCGGCTGGTTGAACGCGATTCCGTTGCAGATTGGTTTGGCGTCGCTTGGGCTTGGCCTGTTGGCAACCGCATTGCTCGTGGTTCCGAGGCCAGCCGATCGACCGACGCCACAGCCACCCACCGCTGGACAGGCCACCACGCAGACACGGAAAGCGCTATGGTACTGGCTTTTGGTAGCCAGTGGCGCATTCTTACTGATGCTGTCACCACTACGTTTTGTTTGGCAACTCACTGCGTGGGAACGACTGCTGACATATCCCTGGCAAATGCTGGGGTTCCTCGGACTCGCCTTGGCCGTGGTGGGTGGAGCGGTTATAGCGCTGGATGAACGGTTGCAAGGCGTGCTGGTCCGCACCGGACTGGTGACGTTTGTGATTCTCGCGAGTTACAACTACCTCACACCCAGGTTCTGGGACTTCGATATCGACTTCACTCCCGAAGGCAAGGTCCCTCATGTCTATTCTATGCCGCCTCGCGAAGCTCCCCTGGCAATTCTGGGTGACAACCAGATCGCTTTGCTGGACCTCCAAATCGAAGGGCCACTGCGACACGGGGCAACGGTACGGGCGAATGTCCTGTGGCAGGCGCTGCGTCCTCCGGAAAAGGATTACAAGGTATTCATTCATGTTGTGGATGCAAGCGGTCAGATCTGGGGACAACGGGACACCGAACCTTTAGCCGGCGTGGATCCGACATCGCACTGGGGAGAGGGCGAGATCGTCCCCGACCGTTACGAATTCAGCATCGACATCGCTGGTCCCAGGGAAGGCTATGGATTGGAAATCGGCATGTACGACCCGGACACAGGCGCACGGCTGCCGCTGTCCAACGGAGAGACGAAACTGATGGTGCATAGTGAGTGAGTTAATCCCTCAGGTCAACCCGGTTGGCAGCGCGCATCCCAGGTGTTGGTTAGCTACTGGAGTCAGGGATATCTATCTGTGGCTGGTCGTGCTGCTATCGATATTCGCCGCCAGCCCGTTGATGCAGCCCGGCTACTTCTGGGGAGCGCACGATGCGCGTCACTCGGTGTATTTTCTGTTCGAGTTCAACCGCGCCATCCAGGATGGCGTATGGTATCCGCGTTGGGCACCTGATTTCACATTCGGATATGGCTATCCGTTCTTCAATATCTACGGGCCGCTGGCATTCTATGCCGGGGAATTTTTTCACCTGATCGGTTTCGATTTCGTGGACTCGACCAAGATCGTGTTCGCTCTGGCGTTGGTTCTCTCCGGAGTATCCATGTTTCTGTTCGTCCGGCGGTTGATGGGTTCGCAGGCGGCGCTCGTCGCCGGATTGATGTACGTTTATGTCCCCTATCATTTGGCAGACGTGTATGTGCGAGCCGCACTTTCAGAGACATTTGGCCTGATCTTTCTCCCGTTGGTCCTCTGGGGCATTTACGAGACGATTCACGCGCCCCGGATCAGCGCGGTGATTGGCACCGGTTTCGCCTTCGCTGCCATGATGATGTCTACCCAGCTGTTGACGATGCTGTCCATACCCTTATTGATCGCCTATAGCGCACTGCTGATCGTCGTTCGGGTGCTACGCGATCAGCCCTTGGACGGCCTGTCTCGTCAGTCTTGGCTTCCGCTGCTGGGGAACTTGATCCACATCGCCGTCGTACCGGCATTGGGCCTGTTGCTGGGCATCGGCCTCAGCGCGATCTTCTGGCTACCCATGATCGCCGAATACAAGTACGTGCGGATCGATCAATGGGCTGGCGGTTATTACGATTATCGCGAGCATTTTATCAATTTCTTCCAGTTGTTTTCGCCACAGTGGGGATTCGGCACGAGCCAGCCGGGCCCACACGACGCGACACCGTTCCAGTTGGGGGTTGTGCCGGTCAGTTTGGCGATCCTAGCGCTATTCCTATGGCGGCGGATTGCTTCCGCAACCGTGCGCTGGCTGACGGGACTGTTTCTGGTCGTGACGCTCGCGACCATCTTCCTGATGTTGGCCCCGTCCATTCCCATCTGGGACACGCTACGCCTGGTGAGTTTCGCCCAATTCCCGTGGAGGCTGTTGGTGCTGGTCATCGTCGCGTTGGCCTTCCTGGCCGGCGCGGTCGTCGCAGCTCAGCGAGAGACTGCCGACAGAGGACGGCCCAGTTTGGGTCTGGTCATCATCGTCCTGCTCATCCTGATCGGCAGTTATCCCTACCTGCAAGCGCAGATTGTCGAACCGGCAGAGGGACCGGTAAGCCTGGCAGGCTTGATGCGTTTCCAGCAGAGTGCAGGCGAGATGACCGGATCGACGGCATGGGTACAGGAGATTCCGGAATGGTCAGCCATCGCCGATCACTACATCGCCGGCAAGGAAGTTGCATCGAAGATCGACTTCACGATCTCCGAAGAGACGTTGAACGCAGTGCCCATAGAGGTAGGCACCAATTACGAGTTAGTGAGGTTCAAGCCCTTCATCGAACCGGCACGCTTGGTGTTCGATATCTTCTATTACCCCGGCTGGCATGCTTATCTGATGCGGAAGAATGACACGGGATACTCGATCGTGCAAGAAATACCCATCGAGCCATACGGCAAGCTGGGCAAGATCAGCGTGCAGGTAGCCGGCGAGCGGCGTCACGTGTTGGTGCGTTTCGAGGACACTCCGGTGCGTGTAGTGGGAAAGGTGTTGTCCGGCCTCAGTCTGCTGATAGCCGGGCTGTTTGTGCTGGGACGCTGGATTGTGAGGCGACGTTATGGCGCTCAGCGGTAAAGATACGGGCAATTTCATCCGTACGACGGGTTTCGATTTGCTGCTCGTGGTGGCCTTGTCGGCATTTGCCTGGGGCGCTCTCCTTGCGCCCGGCTACTTCCTGCAAGCGCACGATGCGCGGCACAGCGTATTCTACCTCCTCGAGTTCGACAAGGCATTCCAGGACGGCAGTCTCTATCCGCGCTGGGGAATAGACTTTGCGATTGGCTACGGGTATCCGTTGTTCTCGTATTACTCCCCAGTCGTCTACTATGTGGCCGAGGTCTTCCACCTGCTCGGAGCGGGTTTGACGGACGCAGTCAAGCTGACCTACCTGTTGGCTACCATTTTGTCCGGGTTCGCGATGTACGGCTTCGTACGCCGTCTGTTCGGACGGGGGGCTGGACTGCTCGCGGCCACAATATATGTCTATATCCCCTACCACCTTCTGGACATCTATGTGCGTGGTGCTTTTGCAGAGTTTGCCGCTTTCGTTTTTCTCCCATTGGTCTTTTGGGCTTTTTTCGATCTGCTGGACAAGCCGAACCTACGGCGAATCGGTCTGGCCGCTCTGGCGTATGCCGGTCTGATCATGACCCACAATGCCACCTTCATGATGGTCACACCCGTACTGATCGCCTATTGCCTGTACCTGCTCCTGAAAAAACGAGGGACCGATGGTGTAGCGGGCGCGCCGTTGTTCTCATGGAGGCATAGGCTCCTGGCAGGGCTGGGGGCTGCCGTGCTGGCCGTTGCACTCAGTGCGGTGCTGCTGTTCCCGGCCATGCTGGAACGGGGATTCATCGCTCAGGAACAGTGGACACAGGGCAGCTTCAATTATCTCAAGCACTTCTCTTATCCGGGGCAGCTTCTCTCCCCGTTCTGGGGGTACGGGTACGCGGGCGAGGGCATCAACGATGACATGTCGCTACAATTGGGTGTCATTGCGATAGCCCTGACGTTGCTGAGCTGTGCCTGGCGGCCACGTACGAGACGCGGACAATGGAACTTTTTCTTCATCACCACTTGGGGGCTGGTACTGCTGATGCTGCCGGTCTCCATGCCAATCTGGCAGGCAGTGCCTGTGGTCAGTCTGGTGCAATTTCCCTGGCGGTTGTTGATCCTGACGGCTTTCACGCTAGCGGTGACGTCAGCAGCCCTGGTCGCCGGTCTCGCGGAGGACAAGCGCGAAGAGACCAAGCGCTGGGCCAATTTCGACCCCGCAGTGGTGGTGATGTGCCTGCTGGTCATCCTCGCCAGCCAGAGCTACGTGTTACCTCAATTTTCGCCGCCCGACCCGCGGAGCGAAACCGAAAAGGCGATTATCGATTTTGAGACCTATTATCCGCCGGACCGCGTAGGCATGACCGCATGGGTTCAGGAACAACCCCACGATTCTCCGCTGGTCCAGGAATACCTCGATGATGAACCGCTCACGCGCGCCCGGCTTCTTACTGGAAACGGTGAAGTTCGAACCTTGCGGTCCAGCGGTTCCTCCATCGAAGTCGTGGTGAGCAGTGCCACAGCTGCGACGCTACAATGCTACGTCTACTATTTCCCCGCCTGGCAGGCGCTGATCGACGGCCAGCCTGTGCCCATCCGCCCGGATGGCCCACATGCATTGCTCACACTGGATGTACCCGCCGGGGAACATCATGTCATCCTGCGCTACACCGACACGCCGTGGGGCCAGCTGGGTAAGCTGGTCTCCGTCGTGGCACTGCTATGCACCGTGGGCCTGCTTGTCCTGAAACGCCACCAAACGTAAATTTGTAGTAGAGCATCTCATATTCTATAATTGGATAGTGCAAACACGGAGCGGGACTCAGATTTTTGTGAACCACGGCTATCTCTCCAGGAGATTTCGGGATGGACGATGAGCTCGGATCGAGAGAGACGTTGCTGACGGAGCTTCGTGCCCTACGCCAGGAAGTGGCAAGGCTCCGTGCACGAGAAAATGAGATGATCGTACTGCATGCGATCTCGCTCGAAATGAACGCAGAGCAGGGTATGCAAGCCCTGCTGCAAGCCATCGTTCGTCAGGCTGCCGCTGTGGTAGGGACCAGCACCGGTGGGCTATATACGGTAGACCATGAAACAAAGCACCTGGAACTCGTGGTGATGCACAATCCGGGCGGTCATTTTGTGGGGGTCAAACTCCAATTTGGTGAGGGCTTGTCCGGCCGTGTCGCTCAGACTGGGGAGTTGATGGCAGTCGAAGATTACAGCGTGTGGGCAAACAGGTCAGCGGTTTTTCACGGCACCCCGTTCCGGCGTGTCCTTGCTGTCCCCCTCAAGCCCGGCAATGAGGTCATTGGGGTCCTCAATCTCTCCGATTTGAGCGTAGCCGGCCCGTTCAGTGAAGATGAGATACGCATTGCGCGACTGTTCGCGGACCAGGCCGCTCTGGCTCTGGGGAACGCACGGCGACAAGAGGGCATTCTGCGGGAACTTGCCATCCGCGAGCAGACTGCAACGGCGTTGCGAAACAGAGAAGAAACCATTCAGGCACTGATGAATGCGAATCCCAGCGCAGCCTTGCTGATCGATACGAATGGCGCAATCCTCATTCACAATGCGCGGACCACGCAGTGGTTGGGATGGGATGAGAGTACGCTGGTTGGCCAGTGTATCTTCAACATATTGCCGCCCGAAGTCAGCGGCAGGTACCGTGCTGCAGCAGACGAGTCAGCTCAATTGGGTAGACTGATCCGATTTGAAATGACAGTCCGCGAGAGAACGTTCGACAATTGCATCCATCCGGTGTTCGCCCAGTGGGGACAGGTTGATCGCCTCGCCATTTTCGTCACTGACATCTCAGAACACAAGGCTATGGAAGAGGCATTGTTAGAGAGCGAGAGACGCTATCGGCAAGCCCTGGAGAATTCTCCCAGCCCGATCTTCACCGTCGATGGAAAAAGAAGAATCAGAACCTGGAATGGTGCGTGCGAACGAATTTTCCAGTATGGGCAAGACATCATCGGGCGGGATTACCGGGGGATACTATTCGAAGCGGAACACAGCCCGTTGATCGATCAAATACTCGCTGAAGTGATCAATGGCCGCGCACTCGGTGATACCGAAATTGCCTTCCGCTGCAGGGATGGAACGAAGCGCTTCGCAGTGTCACGTATCTATCCTCTGTATGATCCTTTCGGCAAAGTGCAAGAAGTGGTATTTGCCAACACCGACATCACCGAACGTAAGTTGATAGAAGACGCTCTTCAGGCATCTGAGAGCCGCATGACGGCAATCGTCAACAGCGCAAAGGACTCCATCTTTGTGAAAGATACCAACATGGTCTACGTTCAAGCCAATCGAGCGATGGCCGACCTCTTTGGGTTGTCTCCCGATGAAATTGTGGGAAAAACCGATACCGATCTCTTTGGAGGTGAGGTGGCGGCACGCATTATAGAAATCGATCGGTGTGTGCTTGCTGGTGGAACCGTGGTCGACGAATCGCCCGTTACACTCAAAGGAAAAGAGCGTACATTGAGCACCATCAAGGTGCCGTTACGCGACGGGGATGGCAATCTGATCGGCATCTGCGGCATCACTCGGGACATCACCGACCGCGTGCAGGCCGAACACGCCGTACAGACCGCACTTCGCGAAAAGGAGTGCCTGCTCAAAGAGGTTCACCACCGTGTGAAAAACAATCTGCAGATCGTCAACAGTCTGCTCTTCTTGCAGTCAGAGCACATCGACGACCCCAAAATCCTGGAAATGTTTAGAGAGAGCCAGAGCCGCGTCAGGTCGATGGCCCTCATCCATGAACGTCTCTACCAATCCGAGAACCTGGGCGAAATCGATTTTGCGCAGTACATCAGGGATTTGACCAAGCGATTGTCGGGCGCTTATCGCATCGGGCGCACTCCCATCATGATGAACGTTCGGGCTGCAGACATCTACCTGGATATCAGCACGGCTGTCCCATGCGGACTGCTGATCAACGAGCTGGTCTCTAATGCTCTGAAATACGCCTTCCCGAGCGACGACGACCTGCCTTCACCACGCATTGACGTCGAGATGCGCAGCGAAAATGACGAGATGGTCATTCTCGTCAGTGATAACGGCATCGGGTTTCCCGAAGGTGTCGATTGGCACCATTCCAAAACGTTGGGATTGCAATTGGTTTCGTTGTTGACCCGACAACTCGAGGGAACAGTGGAGATGGAGGTCAATCACGGGACCACATTCAGAATCACCTTTCCCGCAAAACCTGTCAGACAGACTCTCCTTCCTGCAACCGCAGACTAACCCCGGCAACTCACAGAAATAGCGAGCGGTGTTGGACGACCAGCCAGCACACGGGACTCAACCCACTCCAACCTTATGCGACTTCGATCCCTTCCCCGTCTGCGACTTCACCAATGACCCAGACATCTTCCTCGCCACCAAAGAGGTCTACGAGAAAGTCGACCTTGTCCGGTACCACTGCCGCCAGCAACCCCCCCGATGTTTCCGGAGTGAACAGCAACTGCTGCATCTCCTCGGGAATCGCCGGTGCAAAGTGCACCCATCTCCCATAGGCTTGCTGGTTGCGACAGGTGCCTCCGGGGAAAAGCCAGTCTTCCGCATATTGCTTCGCGCCGTCCAGGAACGGGATACGGTCCAACTGGAAAATGAAACGGGCACCGCTTCGTTCCGCCATTTCATGGCCGTGCCCCAGCAGAGCGAACCCGGTGATATCGGTGCAGGCGTGCACGCCAATCTCCTGAAAGAGCTGGGCTGCACGTCGATTGAGCTTTTTCATGCTCGCGACGGCAGGGCCGACGTGCCCGGTGTCCGCCACACCGGACTTGAGCGCAGTGGTAATAATACCCACACCCAGCGGTTTGGTCAGCACCAACAAATCGCCAGGACGCGCTCCTCCCTTGGTGAGGATCTTGTCAGGGTGAACCAAGCCCATGACCGCCAGGCCGTACTTGGGCTCGTTGTCAGCAATGGTGTGGCCTCCGGCGAGCACACCACCGGCCTCGCGTACCTTCTCAGCGCCGCCACGCAGAATCTCGGTCACGATTTCTGACGGCAGATCGGAGGGAAAGCCGCAGATGTTGAGGGCCACCGCGACCTGCCCCCCCATAGCATACACGTCACTCAGCGCATTGGCCGCCGCCACAGCCCCGTAGTCGTACGGATCATCTACCACGGGCGTGAAGAAATCGAGGGTCAGAATGATCGCTACGTCAGCGGTGAGCCGGTAAACGGCCGCGTCATCGCTGATTTCCAACCCGACCAGTAGCTCAGGATATTGGGAAGCAGGGAATAACCCCTGTAGTGGACGCAGAACCTGCGCCAGGGCCTCCGGACCCATTTTGGCCGCTCAGCCAGCCGCCGAAGCCATCGCGGTCAAGCGTACTTCTTCGCGAGTCAACTTTCGTCCTCCCTTTCGTGCGCTCCCAGCTTCACATCAATGAACTCCATGAACGTATTTCTCTTCGTACAGATCGGGCTCGTAGACCGCTCTCCTGTTTGGGCACGACTCACGCGGGCACAATTGACAGCTCTCGAAACTTCCCTCCACTGGGAAGCGGATGCCCGAGACGGTTTTGTTGGGAATCATCAGCAAGCTGTCGGTCAAGCGGACACCAATGGCTTCCTCCACATTGCCGAGCAGCTGGAACAGCGGCCGTTGCTGCTGTATCGGCCAATCTTGCAGCGAACCGGGACTCATCGCAGATGTCTTCCCCAACCGATAGGTCTCACGCAAGTGTGCCAATAGCGCCGCGCCAGCCTGACGCAGCGCCACTTCTTTGATCGTGTCCGCCCAATAACTGTACAGCATGTCGCCTACCGCTGCAGCCCAAGACTCCATTTCGCTGCCGCATGTCACCACATAAGGGAATATCCTGGTGACAGTATCCAGGTTGACGCGCAACACCCGGCTGGTCAGCCGGATACCAGCCACGACGACGTGCTCCTCCTGCCTGGAATCGATGTACGCAACCTTGTAGAGCGCTTTGGGTTTAGCCAACGCAGCGGCTTCTCGGGCGAGGTCTTCCAGGTCACGTTCCAGAGAACTGCCAGAGCTGATGTGCAGCTTCTTCTTCAGATCGTCCAGATCGATCGCGAAAGGAATCGGATCGATTACGATTGCGTTCATGAGGCTACTCCCAGAATGAAAGTGCTCGTGAAAGTATACCGCACTTTCCGACCAATTGCCAATCAGCTTGCGGAACTCTCACGCCTGGGCGGTTTCCCCGCGTCGAACTTTGTCGCAATCTTCTGTTGCGTGATGTGATAGGAGAGTGTTGCCAGGCGAGCCGCCAGGTCTTCGTTCTCAACCCAGATCTGCTCAGACAGCTTCAGATGAACGGGCGCAAAGTTCCAGATCGCGGTAATCCCTGCCTTCACCATGAGATCGGCGACGTCCTGAGCTGCTGATGCCGGTACAGCGATAATACCCAATTGGATATTCAATCGTCGAACGAGATCGCCCAGTCTCGAGAGCGGAAAGACCTGCTTATCACCGATTTTCTGCTCTTCCTTATCCGGATCGATATCGAACAACGCGACGATGTCCAACCCGTATTTGCGAAAGCCATCATATCCGGCCAGAGCGGCTCCCAAACGTCCAGCCCCTACCAAAACCGCCTCTTTGTCGTTAACGATTCCCAGCGCCTCTTCCAGGTGTGCTGCCAGGGACAGAACTTCGTAACCCACTCCGGGTCGCCCCAATTCACCCAGGAAGGTCAAATCTTTGCGTACTTGCGCCGCAGGCACGTTGACCGCAGCTCCCAGATCCTCAGAAGAAGTAATACCAACATTCTGTTCAGCCAGTTCTCTCAAATGCCGATAATATAAGGGCAAACGGCTCAAACTTGGTCTGGGAATACCTACATTCTTCGACATGTGTATCCTCCTAGCCTGTCTTGCAGCCAATCTATCCGTGTTTTTTCTCACAAAGTATACCACATTGCGGCCAATCCGTCAAGGATTGGCAAATTCGGGGGGCTATGGTATACTCAAACTCAGCGAACTCGCGCTGTGCCGAGTTCTGATCGAGATTCTTACAGGTCAGTACGTACAGGGGGACTATTGAAGGTTGCCATTGTCCATGACTGGCTCAACCAAATAGGCGGCGCCGAGGGAGTGCTCGTTGTTCTGAAAGAATTGTTCCCAGACGCTCCCATTTACACATCGATGTACTGGCCTGAACAAATGCCAGAAGAATATCGCTCTTGGGATATCCGCTGCTCATTCATGGACAAATTACCGTTCGTGAAACGGTACCACCAACCATTTTTGCCACTCTACCCTCTCGCGTTTGAAACATTTAACTTCGATGATTACGATCTCGTTCTCAGCAACAAGAGCGGATTTTGCCACGGTATCGTCACATCGCCGGAAACACTGCACATCTGTTATTGTCTCACCCCAACGCGGTATCTCTGGAACTATCGTGCTTACCTGGAGCGAGAAGGTGTAGTGAAGCTGGCCCAGCTTCCGCTCGTGCCTTTTGTCAACTATTTGCGGTTGTGGGACCGGTTGGCGGCCGAGCGGGTCGATCATTTCATAGCCATATCGCAAGCGGTCAAACGCCGCGTGGCGAAATACTACCGGCGTGATTCTGCGGTCATCCATCCGCCAGTGAACACCAGTCATCTGGAGCCATCCGCCGATCACGACAATTATTTCCTGGTTGTGTCACGGTTAATCCCGTACAAGCGCATCGACCTGGCAGTACAGGCGTTCAATGAGCTGGCATTGCCTCTGGTAATCATTGGCGATGGGCGGGACCGCAGCAAACTCGAAGCGCTGGCGCGTCCAAATATCACCTTTCTAGGACACCTTCCGACGGCTGAAGTCCAGCAACATCTGCGGCGTTGCCGGGCATTTGTTTTCCCCGGACTCGAAGACTTCGGAATCGCCCCCGTCGAAGCGTTGGCAGCCGGGCGCCCGGTCATCGCCTATGCCGGAGGCGGCGCGCTGGATACGGTCGAGGAGGGAATATCCGGTGCATTCTTCTACCCCCACACCGCGGAGGCACTGGCCAACACGATACGTCGTTTCGATGATTCAATCTATGACCCACAGCAGATCGCACAAAAAGCGGCTCAGTTCGACGTGCCGGTGTTCAAGGAACGGTTGATGGCATTCATCGAAGACAAATGGCAGCGCCATCAAGGCGATATGCACCAGACAATGCGCTTATTCCGCGCTGGCGATCTGGCAGACGAGACAGAAAGGTAACCTATCTATGGAATTGCGTGCCTATTGGGACATTCTCTGGCGTCGGATGTGGGTTGTCATCAGCCTGATTCTGGTCGTCATCGCAGTCTCACTATTCCTGCGTGCACCGAGTGTACCCGCCTACCAAACGAGCTTGCGGTTCATTGTCGGTGTGCCTCCTGAACCGCTTCGTGGTGACTATTTCACCTACGACGGCTACTACGCGTGGCTTGCTTCGGAATATCTGGCAGACGATTTCTCAGAGGTGGTGAAGAGCGCCGCGTTTGCAGATGCCGTGACCGCCCGTCTTGCACGGGAAAACGAGCCGGTTCACGTCCCACCAGGGACGATTCTGGGAACGACCGTAGCAGAAAAACAACACCGCATTTTGACCATGCACATCTCGTGGGGAGATAACACGCAACTGGAGAAGATTGCGATGGCCGCCGCAGAAACGCTGCGAGAGGATGGTTCGCAATTCTTCAGCCAATTGGGCGAGGCACAGGCTCAGATTCACGTGATCGATCCTCCCGTGATTACGCAAATCCCGGAAAGTTTGCGTCAGCGGCTGGACCTTCCAATCCGCATGATCCTGGCCCTGGTCGCTGGCATCTTTCTGGCTTTTCTGATCGACTATCTGGATGATACAGTGCGTGACACTCGGGAATTGGAGCGGTTGGGACTTTCGGTGCTCGGTACGATTCCCCCACTCAAACGCAAGCTATGGCCTTTCGCCACGTCACGGAAGATCCCGTAGCGTTTTGTGTTATCCCTGTGGCTGTGGTAGAATTTACCACTTGTGGATGGAGCCGGGACTTACATATTCTGGGTTCATCCTATTCATGTAAAGGACGGAGGTTCGGTCAGGGTGGAGCTACACCGATACTTGTCTCTGTTATGGAAACGTGGTTGGATCATTGTCCTGGTTGTCGTGATCGCGATGATCAGCGCCTTTGGTTTCAGCAAGATGCAGACCCCGGTATACCGGGCGAGCATTCAAATCAGTATCAACCCGGCACGTCCGGACTGGGGATTGGCACAGACCGCCAAGACACTGCTCCGTAACTACACAGTGAACATGACCACGCACACGTGGGCGCAAAGAGTGATCGATCAGCTCGAATTGGACGTACCGACCGGCTATCTGCTGAGTATCACACGTACCAGTTCGGATGAGTCCAATCTGACTATCGAAATCAACATCGATCACGAAGATCCCAAGGTGGCACAGGACATCGCGTGGACGTGGGCCAACCATTTCGTCGAGTGGCGAACGGCGGAGAATCTGGACCTTCCCAAAGAAGATCGGGTAGGCGCGGCGATTTTGGATGTGCCCACCGTATCCCTGCACAAGCCCAAAACCCAGATCAACGTCATGGCAGCCGCGATAATTGGGTTGCTGGTGGGCGGTTTGATCGTTTTCGTTCTGGAATGGATGGAATCAGACACCATTCGCAGCACGCAAGATGTCGAGAGACACGTTGGAGTTGCCGTATTGGGAACGATTCCGCCTTTCGCAGAAGATCTGCGAAGCGGCAAACAGCGCTACTGATCGTCTCCGATTGGTTCAGGACATTCCAATGATACTCCTACGAAATGGAGGAGGATTTTAGATGATAGCTCAAGCAGAAGGTGGTCTGGTCACACTGACAGACCCTCGTTCTTCGGTGGCAGAGGCATTCCGTACCCTGCGCACAAACCTGGAATTCTTCAGCCTGGATAATCCGGTGCGGACGTTGGTGGTCACGTCCGCCGGCCCTGGTGAGGGTAAGTCGACGACCCTGGCGAATTTGGCCATCACGACTGCACAAACCGAAAAGAAGGTCTATCTCGTCGATTGCGATCTCCGGCGGCCTGTCCTGCACCAATTGTTCGGTATGAGCAACGAGATCGGTCTGACTAACATGATTCGTGATGACGCACTCCGCTCCAATCCTCCCCTGCAGGAAACGCAGGTACCGGGGCTGTGGTTGCTCCCCAGCGGACCTTTACCACCCAACCCTTCCGAGCTGCTCGGGTCAAAACGGATGGAAGAAATCATCGGCAGATTGAAGGATGAGGCCGACCTCGTGCTGTTTGACACGCCACCCAGCATGCTTGTTACCGATGCAGCAGTATTGGCATCGAAGGTCGACGGTGTTCTTCTCGTATTCAGTGCAGGGCACACGAAGCGCGATCACGCCCAGAAGGCCAAGGCCTTGATGGAAAAGGTGAACGCCAGGTTGGTCGGAGTGGTTCTGAACAACATTCGGGCCGACAGCAACTTGCGAGGCTACTATTCGCTGGAGTGAGATGCACCCGGACTGCACAGGAAACCCATGACTTTTCCCAACATGCGCGGAGAGGGTGAAAACACGAACCCCTTCACTGAAGCCACCAGCAGCGCGACCGTTGCCATGATAGACATACACACTCATGTCCTGCCGGGATTCGACGATGGAGCGACTTCACTGGCCGAATCCATCGAAATGGTGAACCTGGCCGAAACGGATGGAATTGGAGCGATTTTTGCTACTCCTCATTCGGCATTTCTCGTCGGGAAGAACTACGGCAAGGCAGAGATCGAGAAGGCGGTCAGCGACCTGCAACGCGAAAGCAGAAGGCAACACAGCCAGGTGAAGGTGCTGCCCGGGATTGAGGTTCACCTGAGCCCCGAAATCGTGCAGGATATCGATGCGGGGAAAGCATTCCCGTTGAATGACAGCCATTACCTTTTGCTGGAATTGCCTTTTGTCAGCTATCCGCTCAATACGGAGCAGGTTATCGTCACGTTGCGCCAGGTTCGAGGTTTGGTTCCGATCATCGCCCACCCGGAAAGACTCGATTATTTCCAGCAAGATCCGGACGCGTTGAGAAAGCTGATTGATCTCGGAGCTTTGACCCAACTGACCGCAGGTAGTCTGACCGGACGGTTCGGGTCCAGAAGCCTGCAGACCTCCCAGATCATGCTTGCACACGGCTGGGTACATTTCTTGGCTTCGGACGCGCACGACAATACATACCGCACGCCCAACCTGTCCGCCGCTCTGGAAGCCGCAGTCGAGATGATCGGCATGGAAGCAGCCCAGGCTCTGGTTGCCGGCAACCCGCAGGCCGTCCTCGACGATCGTGAAATTGAACCGGAACAACCGCTGCGGTACGAACCCAAACACCGCCGTTGGTTCTTCCGCTGAGCGATCTGCATGTCATTTTTGAGGAAACCGGATAGACAAAACTGGGTGTTTTGGCGTTGAGCAGTTTATCATCGCAAGCGAGGTAAATACCTATGAAAGGTCTGATTCTGAGTGGTGGGAAGGGAACACGTCTTTATCCGATAACCTACACGAGTGCCAAGCAATTGGTTCCCGTGGCGAATAAACCCGTGCTCTTTCGGGTCATCGAAGCGATTGTGGAGGCAGGCATCTCAGAAATCGGCATCGTCGTGGGGGACACAGCCGACGAAGTCAAAAGGGCCGTCGGGGATGGTACGCGTTGGGGCATCCACGTGGAGTACATTCCGCAAGACGCCCCGTTGGGGCTGGCTCACGCTGTCAAGATCTCGCAGGATTTTCTCGGGGACGAGCGGTTCGTCATGTTCCTCGGAGACAACGTGATTCAGGGAGGCATCTCCGCGTTGATCGCACAGTTCGAGAACAGCAACTACAATTGCCAGATTGTCCTGAAGCAGGTCGAACGACCGGAGCAATATGGCGTGGCTGAACTCAACCCAGACGGGGGCATTCGGCGGTTGGTTGAGAAACCTCGCGAGCCTAAGAGTGACCTCGCACTGGTCGGAATATACATGTTCGATGCACATGTCTTCGAGGCGGTGAACGCCATCGCGCCTTCATGGCGAGGCGAACTGGAAATTACCGATGCCATTCAGTATTTAGTGGATCAGCAGTACACCGTCCACGCGTACGTCCACGACGGCTGGTGGATCGACACAGGAGCGCCCGGCGACATGCTCGATGCGAACAGCATGGTACTGCAAGAGTTGGAACCGCGTGTGGACGGTTGGGTCGACCGCGATTCCACCCTCAATGGCCTGGTCATTATCGAAAGCGGTGCGGAGATCATCAACAGCGTCATCCGCGGCCCAGCGATCATCGGAGAAAATACGCGGATCGTAAATTCTTACGTGGGGCCGTTCACATCAATCTACCACGATGTAGTCATCGAGAACAGCGAAGTTGAACATAGTATCGTGCTCGAGAACAGCCGGATCCAGTCCATTTCCGAGCGTATCGAGGATAGTTTGATCGGACGCAATGTGGTCATCGCTCACTCACCATTGAAACCCAAGGCTCACAAGTTCACACTCGGGGACAATAGCAAGGTAGGCATCATCTGACAATCTCGACGCCCAATCCGCTGAGTAGTGCCGCGCCCTTCTTATCGAGCGGTGCGGATTGTGACGCCCTTATACAGACAGGGCATGACCCAAGTCGCTGCGCCGAAGCGGGTTATTGGCAAGCAAAGGAATCTTGACAGAAATATGAATGTTTCGTTGATCTACGCCGGCATCGCCGGCAAAGGGTTTGATAGTATCGGGCAGGGAATGGATTCCGGCTGGATCAGCCACGGATTGGCCATCCTCTCCGCAGTAACCAAAGAAAAGGGGTTCGATGTCGATCTGATTGACCTGCGCGCACTGAAGAGTTGGGACCACTTCCGCGAAGAGCTGCTCAAACGGCGGCCACGGGTCTGCGGACTGACGATGATGAGCGTGGATTTCAATCCCGTGATGGAAAGTGTCAAGGTGATCAAAGAAGTGGATCCTTCCATCGTTGTGGTGGTTGGAGGCCCGCATCCGACGATCGCACCACACGAGGTCCTGGAGAATCCCAGCGTCGACTATCTGGTCATCAAAGAAGGGGAGATCTCTTTCCCGAAGCTGCTCACAGCGATCGAGCAGGGAGAGTTACCGGAACAGCGCATCATCGTCGGCGAGATGCCCGACCTGGATTCTCTGCCTTATTCGGACCACGACCTGTTCCTGAACGAGTGGCGCAAATGGGGATACCAGAATGCCTCTCCGGAGGCGTCCTTTACGGACCTGCTTCCACCGCCATTTATCACCGTTATTGCAGGCCGAGGCTGCATCTACAACTGTGCCTTCTGCAAACCCGCCGAGGATTACATCTTTGGCAAGAAGGTACGGCGGCGCAGTGTCGAGCACGTCATGGGAGAATTGCGCGTGTTCCGCGACAAATTTGGGTTCAAGAGTTTTATGTTCCATGACGATTGTCTGATTGAGGATCGCGAGTGGGTCACCAACTTCTGCCACGCGTACATGCGGGAGGGTTTCACCCAGCCCTTCTTTTGCCAGGGCCGCGCCGATATCATCGTGAAGCACGAGGATATGGTCGCCCTCATGGTCAAGGCGGGACTGAAGGGTTATTTCATTGGCTTCGAGAGCGGCAACGATCGCGTGCTCAAGTTCATCCGCAAGGGGACGACCCGGGCAATCAACATCGAAGCGGCACGGATTTCCAGGAAACATGGTCTCTCGGTTTGGGCCAACTACATGCTCGGACTTCCGACCGAGACGAAGGAAGAGATCATGGATACCATCTCCATGCTCAAAGAGATCGACCCGGATTATTACAGCCCCGCGTTCTACACACCGCATCCGGGCAGCGATCTCTACGACTATTGCGAAGAGCACGGGCTCTCGCTGATCACGACGCACGACAGCTACAGCCGCAACCCAAACGAGCTGAAAATCAAGGGTCACGATCACGAGTTCCTGCAATGGGCCTTACAGGAATCTATGCGGAGAAAACCGATCAACGCGCTGAACCGCAAAGCCAAATACTATTGGGGACGCTACGCCAAGCCACGCAAAGTCATTCGCAAGCTTGGCCGTATAGTCGGGTTAGTGCCAAGTCAGTAACACCAATTCGTTCGTTCAATATGCTATTCGGTGGGCACCACTTTTCACGGGCCTGGAGGACATCAACTTGAAAGCACTGCTGGTCACTGGAGGGGCGGGTTTTATCGGCAGCAACTTCGCCCGCCACATGCTGCGCAAATATCCCAATTATCGCATCGTCATTTATGACAAATTGACTTATGCCGGTAATCCGGATAATTTCGCGGATTTGCTCGATTCCCCGAATTTCGCCTTCATGCAAGGGGATATCTGTGATGCGAACAAGGTCAACGACACGATCCGCGAACACGCGATCGATACCATCGTTAATTTCGCCGCGGAAAGCCACGTCGACCGCTCGATTCTCAACCCTGACGCTTTCATTCAGACAGACGTGTATGGGACCTACGTATTGCTGGAAGCAGCGCGCAAAGTCGAAATCGAGCGCTTCCTGCAGGTGTCTACCGACGAAGTGTACGGGACCATCGCCTGCGGAACGTTCAAGGAGCCCGATCCCATGGAGCCTAACAGTCCCTACGCGGCCAGCAAGGCGGGCGGGGAGCTGATGGTTCGCGCTTATCACGAGACCTATGGATTGCCCACATTGGTTACACGGGGTTCGAACACATTCGGCCCATACCAGTACCCGGAGAAACTGGCTTCGCTGTTCATCACGAACGCGATCGATGACCAGTCCCTCCCCGTCTATGGAGATGGCAGACAAGTGCGCGACTGGCTGTATGTGTTAGACCACTGCAAGGGCATCGACCTGGTTCTGCACCACGGCGTGCTCGGGCAGGTCTACAACATTGGCGGCGAAAATGAACGCTTCAACATCGACGTAACCGAGTTGATTCTGAACTTACTGGGTAAACCCAGGACGTTGATCCGTTTCGTGCCGGACCGGCCAGGGCATGACCGGCGATACGCACTGGATTGCACCAAGATCAAGTCGCTCGGCTGGGCGCCGCGCCGCAATTGGGAAGATGCCATGGAAGAAACCGTGAACTGGTACAAAGAAAACCAGTGGTGGTGGCGCAAGATCAAGAGCGGCGAGTTTGAAGCGTATTACCGTCAGCAATATGCCGAGCGCCTGGCACGAAGTACCGGCCACGCCCCACAGTGATGCGGCTCGCCAGGTACGAGCCTTCAGGAAGCGGGCAAACGCACGCGGTTGGACGGCGTCACACGGTAAGCTGCACACGACGCATCGCAACCGAGCAGGTTATCCAGCTTGATGCCGTCCTCTTGGCAAAAACGCTCCAGATCGATCACGCGGCTGCCCTCGGGAGTGGGTACGATGACCGGACGCAACTCGAGATGTACACAGGCATGCGTGCGCTGTAATTCGGGAACGGGACAGCCGTCGCAGGTAACGTGGCTGGGAGAGAACGTCAGGATTCCGGTAAGGCTGTCATTCGAGGCAGCCCAACAATAGGAGATGTTGAGGAGCGTGTCAATCCGGCGATAGGCACATTCTGCAACCATGGTCCTTCCTCCTCGTAGGATCACAACTGCTGAGTGTATCTATTCCACACTCTTATTATATCACACTCGCCACTCATTGGGAACAACAACATGCGCATCAACAAAAACAGGACCGCCCTCCCGACAAGAGAGAGCGGCCTTAATTGTTGTCTCGCAAACGCGTTGCGTTGTCTTACGGACCCCAGGAGACCACGCGTTCGTCCACGTATTGATAGTCGATCGGAATATCCTTCAGCGCGTCCTCAAGGAAAGGCTGCCGGTCACTTCCATCGTCGCGCATCCGCCAGAGTTCCCACTTGCCGCGCTCATCGGTCAGAAATGCGATCCACTTGCCATCCGGTGACCAGGCGGGCGCTACGCTGTTCACGGGGACATCGGCCAGAGGCCAACTGCGGGTGATTTGCGTCCGTCCCTGCCCGTCATCGTTGACCACCACAATCTCCCAGTGGTCATGGGACTTGGTTTGAAACACGATGCGATGCCCATCCGGCGACCAGGCAGGTGAACGATCATTCTGGTAATCGGTGATCAACCAGTGTTTCGGATCGTCCAGGGTGCTCCCCATACCTTCCGCGTCACCAGTGATGAAGACCCCTTTGTCACTGCTGTAGACGATCCGTTTGTCATCCGGATTCGTCGCCCAGGATGGAGAATAGCTGTAATCATGACCCTGCAACTGCTGGAAATCTTTTCCGTCAAGATTGATGGCACAAATCTTCCACCAGGGATGGTGGTTCCCCTCAAAGGCCAGGACTTTGGTGCTATCCCCGGAACCATCGGGCACGCGCACGAAGAACTGATCTTGACTCGAATCCCCAGTCCGCAGACTGAAGGCCAGACGTTTGCCGTCGGATGACCAGGTCGGTGACTTCAACCCGCCTTGATCCCATCCGTAAACCAGACGCTCATCGCTACCATCGGTATTGATCACGTACAGACCACGCGGGATGCCTTCCCACCGCGCAAACGCCACCTGCGTACCATCCGGAGATAGCGCCGGATCCATTCCGGTAGTCAGCTTTCGCAGACCGGTCCCATCGGCGTTGACCAGGTAAATGTCTCCACCGCTGGAGGTCTGAAACACCAACTTACCCTGCAACCCGTCAGCAGACGCGGATGGGGTTGCCTCCGCAGTCGCTTCCACCGTCGGTTCACTGGCCTTGGGCGCGGCAGGAACGTCCACTACCCGCTGGACTTCGGCCAACGAACCCTGGATCGTCACGTACTTGTCTGATCCACTGATCCATCCTTTTCCATCAGGCCCATCCGCGTAGACGATCTCGATCCAGCCGCTCGCCGGATGCACTCCCAGCACTTCCAGCTTGGTCCCAGATGACACCACGCCGATCGCCGGGGAGTCTACGCCGGGACCCTCCCGGACATTGAGACTGGCTGCATTGATTTCCGCCCACACCCCACCCTGTGCATTCGTCACACTGACCGGTGCCACAGCGATGCCCAAGAGAGCCACGAGCAATAGAATCCTAAATCCGATCAAAGTTGTCCGTTCCATCGTCCCACCCATACTCCTGTTTTTTTTATCATCTACTGCCACCACAGAACTGCTCGCAAAGATGCCTTTGACGTTCATCACCGGACCTCTTGCCAACTATCAATCCCGTTTATATTTAGCAACGCTAAATACTATATCACAACCGGCATCAATTGTCAACATATTCTCCGAACCACCGGCCCCGCAGCACCCACTTTCGCAGCAATACGAACCGGTTCTCGACAGCAGATCACCAAACGCCGCACTCATCCCGATCCGCATTTCTACTGTAATCCAAAAATGTGGCCGGGGCATCAGGCAGATGGTGAGTTCCCGTACTGGTCACCCGACCGGTTCTTGCCCTGGTCAAACAGCCAGGAAGGAGATCGCCTGCAACCCACCGCTAACAACCAGTGCCGTTCCCCGGGGCCGGTAGCTAAACGCTGGAGCGACAGTCGGAGCCGGGTGGTGTCTTCAATTCGGGGCTGTGGTGACTGCCCGAGCGGCGGAAAACCAGCGGAGCCGGCAAGACGCGCGCTCCGCAGCCGCGAGGTTCACAGGAGACGGCCGGTCGTCATAGACACACGACAGGCTTGCCGAGACCAACGCTCGCCGGCGGCAGGCTGTACCGCAGGTAAACTGGGCGTAACAGAGGGGGAACCACCCGGGAGGACCACACCCTGCGGATGAGAGCTGGCTTTCGCCGTACCGCGCGAAACTTTACGCATTCGTGCCCGATTCACGGACGGCGCAGCCGCACGGGGGGGAGGCGATTGTCGCCTAAAACCCGGGAGGCAGGCATCCAACCACAGTCTATTGGAAGACAACCGGCGCATACGTCTTGTTGGGTCCGCCGAGCGTGTGCCCGATGCCTATCTCATCGAGATAGACCTGCATCGCAGACGTCCCCGCTTGTTCGGCCTGAAAGAAAACCTCCAGGGCCCCGGTATAGTCGTCTCCTACGCCCAGCGGCACTGAGAAGTGCGTCCAGTCCGGATACGAACCTGTGAGGGTCAACAAAATCGTGGATGGCCCAGGCGCAGAACGCACGATCAACACGTGGTCGCCGCTTCCGATCTGTGGGATCTTGGCATAAAACGACAGGCGCGGCTGGTACATGCTATCCACCGAAACGGATTGCTGGATCCGCGACTGGCCTGCCGCCGTCGCGTCGCGTAATTGCAGGCTCCGCGCGCCACTGCGTACGTGCACCGCCTGCGTTTGTGGTACAGGGGAACCGCTCACCGTCCAGGCGCTGCCCAGCGTGCCCTCGAAATCTCCATCCACGACCGCATCATCCGCAGGTCGAACGGTCAAGGTGATCGGCACGACGAATGCGTCACTGGCGACCGTGAACGGCACCGCCGGAGTCGTCCGCCCGCCTATTTCGGCAGTCACCGCGTAGGAACCCACGTCCGGCACCGACAAGCTGTAGCGTCCGGTTCCGTTGGTCACCACCGAAGTCGCTGTTCCCGAGATCATCACAGTGGCGCCGGACATCGTTTCGGCCGCCGTTCCCCGGATGTAGCCAGTGACTTGCCGTCCGACGACCGTACAGGTGTCGCCTGCCCCTGAATATGCTCCGTGCAATTCGATCCCCTCAGGATCATATTCCTGCCAGGTCCGCGCGCGAAAACAATAGGTGTGCCCGATTGCGCCATACGGGAACACATCCTGTGTGCTGGACTTCTTGTTCTTCCACGACAGCCACTCGCCACCAACCCCGTCTTTGTACTGGACATCGTACTGCCCGGTCAGATCGCCCCCCGGCGCGGCCTGCGCATTGTTCCAGGAGACCGTGAAGGCTGGACTCGCGCTGTATGCCGGGGAGGATGCGCTGACCGTAGGGGCCTCGGCGAGAACGATGGCATCCATCCACGCCGCATTCCAGTCGGAGTAGACGTCATCCTCGCTGATGACGCGGGCGAACAGCGTAATGGTAGAGGACCGCGCGACCGCCGCCGCACGCACCCGTCTCACCGCCGTCATGTCGGCGAAGGTCGGCGTGCTGCGCCGGGCCGACGAGCTGCAGGAGGCGATCGCCGAGTTGCGCGAGCTCCACTCGGCGGTCGACTCCGCCGGCGCCGACGTGCCCGAGTACGAGTTCTACAACCTGCTCACACTCGCGACGCAGATCGCCAAGTCGGCCCTGCTGCGTGAGGAGTCGCGGGGCGTCCACCTGCGCGAGGACTTCCCCGCCAGCGCCGAGGACTGGGTGCGCCACATCACCCTGCGCCTGCCCGACCTGCGGCTCGAGCCCGAGGAGGACGAGTGAGCACCGCGGCGCTGCGCGCCGCCGCCCGTGCGGCCGCGCGGCGCGCCCTCGATGAGGACCTCGCCGGCTACGGCGACCTCACCGGGGCGGCGTTCGAGGGCGACGGGGCCGGGCGCGTGGTCGCCCGGGAGGCCGGGGTGCTCTCCGGCCGCCTCGCCTTCGAGGAGGCGGCCGCGCTCGTCGACCCCGGCCTCGGTGTCAGGTTCGAGCGCGACGACGGCGACCGTCTCGCCGCCGGCGAGACGGTCGCCGTCGTCGCCGGACGCCTGGCGAGCATCCTCGCCCTCGAGCGCACCGGGCTCAACTTCCTCGGCCGGCTCTCCGGCGTCGCCACCATGACGGCGCGCTTCGTCGCCGAGGCCGAGGGCACCGGCGCGCGCATCGCCGCGACGCGCAAGACGACACCCGGGCTGCGCGCGCTCGAGAAGGCCGCCGTCGTGCACGGCGGCGGCCTGGCTCACCGCTTCGGGCTCTTCGACGCGGCGATGGTCAAGGACAACCACGCGGCGGCGGCCGGCGGCGTCGCCGCCGCCGTCGAACGCGTGCGTGCGCACCTGGGGCACGTCCACGGCCTCGAGGTCGAGGTCGACGACCTCGACCAGCTCGAGGAAGCGCTCGCCGCCGGGGTCGCCGTGGTGCTGCTCGACAACATGGACGCGACCACGATCCGCGCCGCCGTCGGGCTCGTCGCCGGCCGCGCCGTCGTCGAGGTCTCGGGCGGCGTGACCCTCGAGCGCGTGCGCGAGCTCGCCGCGACCGGTGCCGACGTGCTCTCGGCCGGCGCGCTCACCACGCGCGCTCCGTGGCTGGACGTGGCTCTCGACCTGGAGACCTGACCGTGCTGCTCGTCGTCGACGTCGGCAACACGCAGACCGTCATCGGCCTCGTCGAGGGCGG
>ENA-OSEO01001983-OSEO01001983.1-sediment-metagenome-genome-assembly--contig:-NODE-1983-length-32171-cov-3.656291_pt1 | contig 32171 bp, 29 predicted proteins | sample MGYA00237883_ERZ534232 | MGnify/ENA metagenome assembly ERZ534232 | reverse complement strand
TCTCAACCATCCCTGACTGTTCGGTCTGCATGTTTCGTCTCCTCTTGATTTGCCTCGGATTGACTGCCGGCTGGCGTGCCTGTGATCATCCGCTGTTCTGCATCTGTCCGTCATAGGAAAGAAGCGGCAATACCAGCCAGCGTAATCCATTCGTTCCTATAGCGATTTTTGTCAATGCGCGACTCCCGGTCATGGTCCGATTCGGGGACCTTGGCTTCAATCTCCGACTTGGGAGTCTCCGTGTCGAGAGAGCCTTGGGTGGGGCTCGATTCGTCTGACTCGGCTGCGATCTTTGGATTGAGGGCCCAGGTTTCGGGCCCGTGGCAGGAGAGACTCGCTGCACCCAGGATACTCACAGCCAACAAGAATCGCGTGCGCCAGTTCATGTTCCTATTCCTTCTCTTTCCCCACCTATGTCTTGTCTGGTTCCGCATGTGCGTGGACAGAAGAGACTACTATCCAAACATACTACGCCGTGGTTTGTTCCTTGTCTGTGGGGTGTAACCCTACCTGGTATGGTTATATGTGCTCCCCGAAAACAGACCCGGTCGCATTGTCGTCCGTGACGAGGAGGGCAAGCTCACGCGGAGTTCATTCCGCCTTTTCCCCTTGGGCGGCGAGGCTGCGCTGGGCGCGAAACAGACGGTCCTCTGCTTGTTGTGCCTCGCCTGCCTCCCGGTACGCTTCGCCGGCGCGCCGCAAGGTGAGCGCCATGTCGCGATAGTGTTCTGCCTTTTGGAACAAGGCCGCCGCACGATCAAACGCCGCTGCGGCCTCGGCTGGATTCCTCTCCAGCAAGAGAATGCTTCCGGCGAGTCGTTCCCTGGCGGCCAGCAATAGGGCATTGGTGACCTTATGCTGATCCGCTTCGAGCAGGGCAGTCCTGGCGCTCGCCGGGTCGTCCTGCCCACAGGCGATTGTCCCCCTCAACAGCGCGACCTGAAAACGATGGTTTTCGTCCGGTGATGCCGACAGTACTTGGTCGGCCAGCGACACCATGAGAGGGAGGCCGAGGCCTCGACGGCGAGCATCCCCGCTCTTGACGAGGCCCGGTTGGAAGACACCATCGTTGGTGATCTCCGCAATCAGACGATCAGGCAGGACCCAGGTAGCTATCTCGACCTCGCTCGCCGCGTGCTCGATGGCATTTGCGGCGGCTTCGGATACGGTCACCTGAAGGTCGAAAATGCGCGAGTCGGAGAGGCCGGCGAGTCGTCCGACCTCTTGCATGTGAGCTCTTACTCCCGAGAGTTCGCCAAGGTCCGGGGCGATGGCGAGCCTCAAGGAGCCCTCCGGGCCGAAATCAGCCGTCTGTGAGTTCATCGCGACAGTGCCATGCCCATTTGGTTCTTTTGCCCTAATAAAAAGACCCCAAACATTCGCCAGGTCTGTTGCCTTCATCGCCCCCGAACTGCTAATGGACCTGCGCGGTCACGCCGACTCGGCACGCTCATATAGCCAGGTCACGGTAGGTCTTCTCCACCCGCGCCGGCCCGTACTTCTTCTCGAGGCGTCTGACCGCGAAGTCCCCTCGGGCCATTTCTTGGAAGTGGTTCATGAAGAGGTAATTGATCGCCCCTCCAGATACTGCTCCGATGACCGGCACGGCCTTGGCAGCCGCTTCCTCAGTTATGACTGCGCTAAAACGGGAGGCGATGGCGCCGATTAGCCTGGCGAGAACGGGCGCCCCGTCCTTCGTCAGTCCCTTCTGTGTCAGATGAGTGGCGGCTTCTGATATCGACTTTGCGAGGGCTCCACGCACCGCCCAGTATCCGGTTTCCACCGAATCATCGTCTGCGCCCTTGCCACCGAAAGCGAGAACCTCGAGGCATGAGAGCCTGACCTCGATGAGAGAGATATCGTGCCCCTCACTTCGGGCAATATCGGCAATCGAGCGAAGCATGACGCAGGTTGAGAAAGGCAGCTCGATTATCAAGGAATAGAGTCCAACAGCGCCCGCGGCTGTTCCCGATCCGACCACCACGGCTTTGTGAAGCCAGTCGTGGGATGGCTTGGTGTCAGGGCTGCCCATCGTTCGGACCGAGACCTCCAGACCCTTGTAGAGCGCCGTTTCGGTGGCGCCGCTCACCTTGTCGTTCCAGTTCTTCGGTAAACGCTTGAGGCCGGCTTCAATTGGCCCACCGAGAAGATCCGCCAGCCTCGCCGTCAGACTTGGATTCTCCAGGCGGGCCTTGGCAGCACGCAGATCGCAAAGGTCGCGTTCGCTGAACTCGAGTTCATCAGAGGAAGTCATGTTGTCTTCTCCCGTCTTGACCCAACCCACCCGGCTCGCTCTAGTGTACATTCACCGCGTTCGATGAGATTACGGAGGTGCGTCTGGCCGTCAACCGACCCCATAGTCTTCCTGCAACTCCTCGGCGCGCTCAACGAGCATCACGCCTCTCCACTACCAGGGTCGTTCCTCTTATGTCGACCACGCGCGTTGTCTCGCCTGTTTCTATAACACCATTAGGATTTCTGATTTCCGCCTTCCAGAGCTCTCCCTGTACCCTCACATATCCAACCGGGTTAAGGCTGAACACCACAGTCGCCTCTATACCCACGAGTTTCCTGATCGGCCTATTGTCACCAAACGCGTAGGCCTTCCACACCTTCGGGAAGAGGGCTATATCCTTGAGTATCCATACAGCGAGAATGGCGACGGTCAACCAGGCGGGGATATCTATGAAGTGCCGGGCTAAGATCAGCAGGCCAACCACCACCGCGGTCTGCGCCAACTGAAGCACGGCATATTTGAGAATCACCTTCGCGTTCAGCAAAATGTAACCAACGTCTTAGCAGGCCCCACTTCCCGATGCAGGCGCCCAGTAACCGCACAGGTCTTCGGTTGCATTGAAGAGGAGCAATCCAATTCCTCCGGCACTCTGATCATTGCCTCTCCCCCGCGCGGCGCGACGGTGAGCAGGCGCCGGAGGAGTTCGTCGGTCTGGTCGGACGAGAGCCGCTCGTAGAGGTAGTTGAGTTCGTCTAGCAAGGCGGTTCGGGCATCAGCGCACCCTCTTCGGCGCACTCCGCTGCTGATGGCTGGGCAGGGCCGAACTTGACCTCCAGCTCTCTCGCCCAGGCGGCGATCGCTTCCCAGTCCCGGATGTCAGAGGCCGGCAACCTCCTCATGGCCGGGAGCAGACTGTAGGGCGGGCGGAGCACGGCTGGATCAAACCTGCCCCCGAATACTTGAACCGCAATCGGTGCAAACCAGGGGAACTTCGCAAGCGCTTTGTCCAGTTGCCCGCGCACGTCATTCCATTCCTTGTCCACATCGTTCATGGGACCAAGGGCGAAGACCGCTGTGGGCCGACCACCCAGGGCTTCTTGGTGGCGTTTGAGAAAGCGGAGCGCATCCTTGTGCCAGCGGAACATGTAAAGGGGTGCTCCGATGACCAGGGCCTCATAGCCTTCGACGCTCTTCACAGCCTTGAGGGGTTTGTGATCCACCTCGAGTCCGGCCTCCCCGAGAGCCGCGGCGATCGCCTCGGCGACTTCCTGTGTGGAGCCGTAGCGGGTCGCATAAGCCACAAGAACCGACGACCCCATCTGAGCCTCCTTCCCGACTTTGGTCACAGGCGCTTTGGATGCATACTTATCATGGCACATACGTCAGCCGGAAAAGGGGCCGTGCTGGGCCGCCAATAGTCCAACATCGGGAACGAACACCATCGGGTACTCGTGCTCCGGTTCGAGCAGAGACCACGCACCTCGGTGCCCAAGCGTGCACCACCACCGGGGGCCGGACGCCCACACGCTCCCTCATACCATGCGATCTGGGGCGCTGCTCGACAGTGCCGATTGACCCCGGGATGCACGAGCCCATACTGGAAGTTGTTCAACAACTCGACCATCCCTGCTCCGAGGTTAGCGCGGGAAAGGAGCCTCGCCATGGTCGAAGTGAAAGAAATGCCGTACACCGAGAAGTACGAGCGGGTCTTGGGGAGCCTGAAACACGACGAGTCTGTGCCGGGGTTCATCGAGAAGCATCTCGGCGAAGCGGCTTCCGAGGAGTACCGCCGGCTTTGTGAATCTGGCGTCCAGCCTATTCCCGAAGATGCGTCACCCGAGGACAAGTACGAGATAGCCTACCGTAACTGGATGTGGGTATCCGGCACCGCCTTCAGCTTCATTCGCGAGCGCATGGGCAATACGGGCCTCGACCAACTGCTCAGTGTGGGCGTGGAGGCGCTCAAGCGTGAGAACGCCGGCCCTTCACTCTATCTGCTCAGGATGATCAGAGCCGTCTCCCCCGGCCGGGCCTTTGAGATGGTGGCCAAGCAGGCGGCCTATGAGTTCCAGTGGCTGACGCCCTATTCGGTTGATGAGCTGAGTAGAGAGCGGGTAGTGATGACCATCCCCCACTGCAAGATACTTGACTACCCCAACAGCGAGGATGTCTGCCTTCACGGTTGCCAACGGGAGTACCCACAATGGGATGGCCGAGCAACTCAAGGTGAAGCTGGAGTTTGACCGCCAGGGAAGTAGCTGCACGGCCACGGTCACTCCATTGCACTAGGCTTGTTCTTGGTGTCTCTACTCCTCGCCCACTGTTGATAGGATGCGCGTCCGTGAAAACCGCCGCGAGGGTACGTCTTTATCCCATGGGGTCAAGCTAGCCCAAGACGGACTCGAAGAAATGGACATCCAGGAAACCCGGTCCGATTCCTACCGGCCGAAGACCCATCTGCCGATGCTGACGAGCAGAGTCTCGGGCTCGGCGATGATACCGGTCAGAACGAGGCCAAGAGCGACCAGCCCGGCGGCCATCACTATCACCAGGGCAAGCATTCCAACTCTGCGCCAAAGCCGTCGCGAGGGGATGCACTCATCTTGATCGCCGTTCACACCAGCGCCTTCATGGTCCTTATCTCAGGCCCTCCGCGTTTTGATCAGCCACAGCCCATAAAAACGAGCCCCAGGTGACTCCGCTTTCTTTGGTGCCCCTCAGTTGCCGACGCTTCGCTGTACTCGGCGGCTATTTGGCTCCGCGTTTTCTCCGAGTCGGCTCTTCTAAGAAGCCCTGGAAAGATGCGCTCCGTCTCTTTGGGCCCGCAGACTGACGTGTTCCCGACCGACAGAATCCCAAACCCGTCCGCCACTGGAAGGCGTCACTATGCCCAGATGGTGATCTGAGGCCCCATGAGGCAAGGGCGAATTCGGCTCAGTCCGCCTGGCGAAGCTCCGTGTGGCCGGGAGACTGGGGAGCGGCGCGCTTCGCGCAGAGGCGAAAGAGACCCTAGCCTGCGCCTACCTGTCGTTCGCCCTTCTCGCGGGACTGCTGCTGAACGCGACGCTGGGATGGGGACGACTGATATTTTGGGCCTATATACCCGCGCGGCGACCACGCCCGAGCAAGCGGGCAGGAGGAACAGCAGCAGCCACACTGAGCACCAGCAGGACCGCAAACATCGCCACCGGGCCCCACTGACCCTGTTGGGCGAAGTAGCCGGGACTGTTGATCACGGAGTAAACGACCATGCCCAATCCAATCAGGTAGATAGCCGTTCCCCACCTCCGTCGCAGAAGCAGGGCGATACTTCCCACCAGCAGCGCGATTGCCATCAGCAACTCCGCCGCTATGTGGAAGGCGATCTCCTTCGGAGCTTCCGTCAGCTCAGGCACGTTTCCGCTCGCCAGGAAGAAGCCCCATTGGCCGAGCAAGAGGATGCCGACCAAGACACCGTACCAGGCAGAGAACCTCATGCCTCCTCCTTCCCCCGACCTAACGGGCCGGAGGTTAGCACGACAGGACCAGGTTACTTCAAATGGGGGAACGATCACTTCCATGAGAAGACCTCCGCAGGTAGCTTAAAGCAAACAAGCTACAGAAGAGGAGGCAATAGTGATCACCCCCGGATGGCCGTATGTTGACTACCGTGGGTCTCGACGTAAGTGACAAGACGATTCAAGCATGCTTTGTCGATCACCATGGCAAGACGGTGGATTGAGTCCCCGTGAGGAAGCGCGAATTCGGCTCAGTCCAGAGGCACCACGAAGTCGATATGGTTTTTGTGCAAGAGAATCACCTCGTGCTGCCTGGGCGGATCCTCCGGGCCTGCCGCGACGGACGTGGCAAGGACATTCGTCAGCGCTACGAAGGGATGATCTTGATTGAGGAATTCTGAGACCCTCGCCGGTATGCCGGGGGCTTTGCTCGGGAGATGGACCTGCCCCTCGAAGGTGTGGTCGCCCACATATGCCCTCACTTGAGCCGTGTGACTGGCCCTACTCAACTCGAAGTCCTGGTCACGTGGGCGGAGCCCCTTTCATGCGGTCCTCGGTAAGCGGAGGGTCACGACCCTCCTCTTACCCTATCGGCACGAAGCACTCCGGATTTAAGGGAAGACTCCCCAAGTAGGAGGCACCCGCGCAACGAATCCCCCGTCCCCGGCGGGAGCCAGGAGGGAGCGGCGGATCGGTTCGCCGGGCTCCAGCGCCAGGGTCTCGCCGTCATGTTCGATGGTCAGTTGGTCGACGGATTCCAGATGATATTCGACGCCCGCCTCGGCAATGTCGACGGTCAGAGTGGAGTTCTTCACCCGCACCTTGAAGCACAGCCGGCTCATGCGCACCGGTAAGCGGGGGCCGAACGAGAGGCGCCCGTTGCGGTCGCGCATCCCACCGAACCCGTGTACCAAGGCCATCCAGATGCCCCCGGCCGAGGCGACATGCACACCGTCGCGCACGTTGCCGGCCACGTCGGCCAGGTCGATGCTTACTGCGTCGATGAAGTATTCCTCCGCCGCCCGCAGGTCGTCTCCCACCTCGGCGGCCATTATGCATTGGATGCATTCCGAAAGGGACGAGTCGCTGGTGGTGAGAGGATCGTAGTAGTCGAGGATCCTGCGCTTGTCTTCGTGAGTGAAGAGGTCGCCGAGAAGGAACGTGGCGAGCACGACGTCCGCCTGCTTGATCACCTGGTGCCGGTAGAGCACGAGCGGATGGTAGTGGAGAAGCAGGGGATAGTGCTCGGCCGGGGTGTTCTCGAAATCCCAGGGCTCGAGATCCAGGAAGCCGTCATCCTGCAGATAAAGACGCCGTTCTTCGTCGTACGGGACGTACATGAGATCCGCAGCTCGCTGCCAGAGGGCCGGCTCGTTTACGCCCAGCCCGGTGCGTTCCACCAGCCGGGCGTGAGCCTCAGGGTCGGCCTCCTTCAACCACCCTACGGCGCGCACGGCCTGACGCATGTTCTCCTGCGCCATGAGGTTGGTGAAGGTGTTGTTGTCAACGAGGGCGCTGTACTCGTCGGGACCGGTGACGCCGTTGATGACGAAGCGGCCGCCCTTACGGTCGGAGAAGAAGCCCAGGCTGGCCCACAAACGGGCGGTCTCCACCAGGAGTTCGGCGCCGTGGCGCGCCAGGAACTCGGTGTCGCCCGTGGCCCATACGTATCGGGTGAGCGCGTATGCGATATCGGCGTCGATATGGTATTGAGCGGTACTCGCGGCGTAATAGGCGGATGCCTCGTCACCGCTGATGGTCCGCCACGGGAATAGGGCGCCACGCTGAGCGACCTCACGGGCCCTCTGTCGGGCCTTATCCAGCATGGCGTAACGGTGGCGCAGCAGGTTCTTGGCTATCTGAGGAGCTGTGTAGGTGAGGAACGGCATCACGTAGATCTCAGCGTCCCAGAAGTAGTGACCCTCGTAGCCGCGACCGGTCAAGCCCCTGGCGGGGATGCCATGTCCCTCCACTCGGGCAGAAGCCTGAAGGAGCTGGAAGAGGTTGAAGCGGACCGCCTGCTGCAGCATGGGAGCGCCCTCGGTAATGACGTCGCTTCGGGCCCAGAAGGCATCCACGTGGGCCCGCTGCCCGGCCAGCACGCCCTCTAGACCCTGAGCCACAGCGCGATCCAGGGTCTCGCCCACACGGAAGACCAGCTCCGCCGCCGGTTCGCTGCCATCGTGGTGATAGGCGAGGTATTTGACCAACCGGACTGGCTCGTTCTTCTCCACCCTCACGCGATAGACGACCCGGGCCCAGTGCTTGTCGATGTGCACCGGGGGAGGGGCGCTGAGCGTACCGCTCAACATTTGGTGGTCCATGCCGCAGGCCATCTGCAGGCCGCTCGCGCGGGTCCGGTACGCGACGATCACCCGCTCGCCGGCGGTGCGCTCCTCAATCCTACCGAGGACGCCGTCTCCGAGAACCCGGCTGCGCCTCGGGTCGTAGGCGCCCTGGTAGCCGGTTTCGGGGTGGAGCATCAGGTCAGATGAGATGGTGAGGTCGGCCGTTCGGTCGAGCGACGACACTTCGTACTCTACACAGGCCAGGTGGCGGTTCTCAAGCGAGACTACCCTCTTGGAGGTGACCGATACACGGCTCCCATCGGTCGTACGCCAGACCACCCGTCGTTCAAGCACGGCCGCGCTCATGTCAAGGACACGCTCGTACTCGAGTATGTCCGCCTGCTCCAATGAGAACGGTTCGTCCTCGACGTATAGGCGCAGGATGGCTCCATCCGGCACTCCCAGGATGGTCTGTCCGGTCTCCGCGCTTCCGTGGACCCGTTCCGGATACTCGATAGGCCAGGTCTCGTAGAAGCCATTGAGTATTGGGGCGGGGTCGTAAACAGGCCGGCCTTCGTCCTGGGTACCGCGGAGGCCCATATAACCGTTGGAGAGGGCGAAGATACTCTCCATCTGGGGGACGTACTCGGGGCTGAATCGCCGCTCAACTAGACGGTGCTCGTCGATGGGGAAGTCCTGGTCGGCGGCCAGCAGACGGACGGCGCCCGCGCGTAGGCGGTGGCTGCGCGGGCCCGCGGGGTGGTGGATATCAGGTTCGCAGGGGACGAGCTCGGCCAGGTCTCCCACGACGATGTCGGCCCCGGCCCGGCGCAGCTCTTCAGCCTGACCGACCCGGTCCACCCCTATCACCAAGCCGAAGCCACCCGCCCGGCCGGCTTCCACGCCGGCGCGGGAATCCTCCACAACGACCGCCCGCCCCGGCTTCACCTTGAGGCGTCCGGCGGCTTCCAAGAACGTGTCCGGAGCGGGCTTGCCCGCCAGGCCAAACTCGATGGAGATGTTCCCGTCTACGCGAGCATCGAAGAGATCGGTGATGCCGGCCGCGCCCAGTATGGCCTCACAGTTCCTGCTCGAGGTGACCACCGCCGTGAGCAGCCCCAGCTCGCGCAACTCCCGCAGCCAGCCGACGGACCCCGGAAAGACCTCCACGCCCTCCGTGCGCAGAGCCTCTTCGACAAACTGCTGTTTGCGGTTACCGACGCCGTGGATGGACCACTCGGTGGGTGGGGAGTCGGTCGTGCCCAGCGGAAGATCAATGCCTCTAGAAGCTAGGAAGTCGCGCACCCCCTCCTGTCGAGGTTTGCCGTCGACACTTGTCGGATAGTCCTCGGCGATGGAGAAGGGAGGCGTGCGCAAGCCGTGTTTCGCGTCCCAGCTGTCGAGAAACTCGTCGAAAGTGCGCTTCCAGGCGGCCGCGTGCATGCGGGCGGTGGTGGTGAGTACCCCGTCCATGTCGAAAAGGACGGCGTCGAAGCGTTCGGGCCCGACCGCGGTGCATGCTGCTTCTTCTATGGGGGGCAGATGGATCATGGTCACCCGTCGCCGGAAGGCATGGCCACGCTGCCAATGATATCGGTTCGGCCATGATTGCGCGAATAGACGACGAGGGGGCGGCACCTCGGGCTTTCCGCCTCAGACGCGAAGGCGCACACACCGCCGCTCACGGCGAGTCCCCAAGAGACCCCAGGCCCCCGGCACGGGGCCTGACGACCGGAGATTACCGGAATCCCTCAGGACTCTGCACAAGCGCGCTCCGCCATGGGGACCCGATGCAATTCAGCCGGCGGTCGAGATGGTTCCTTCGGATTGGCAGAACATCAAAGGCGGTTCCGACCCCGTCAAGAAGCGCGCGCCGTAAACGGTCGCTGTTCGAGTTGTCGGTGTTGGAGAGTGCCCAAGCGGGGTTGAGGTGGCTTGCCATTCTGCGCAAGACCGAGGCTCAAGGTGTTTGCCGGGTTCGCCGAGGGCTTCGTGCGAAACCGATTGAAGGAGAGGTCGGCAATCACAAATGCCGGGGCCTTCCTCAGGGTGCAGGAGCAATTCAGCAGCTCGATACCTGCGTTTGGCGATTCGTGAGATGTGACGCCATTCACAATGAGCGGCGGACTCTCGCGTAATCCCGGTTAAAAACGAGGAGGCCGAGCATCTCAGCGTGGACCTCAAGCGACTGGGATTCCGCTTTGTCGGGTCTACAATCTGTTGCTATGCGGCCGGCCCCAGACAGTGCTGGTGGATGAGGCGAAACGCGCGACTCTTGTTTTGGTAGGAAGGCGAGGCTGGGGGGTCTGGCTTCACTTCTGCTTGGCTCGGTGAACGGGCACGTGGTGGTCAACCCTCCGTGCCCCGTGATGGTTGTTCCGCCGCTCGTTCGCCAGAAGTGGTGGCAGGAGGGTGATGCCACTCGCGTGCGATTTCTTCGTGATGGTATGAGCAGTCATGGGGAGCCGTCTCATCTTCGGTACCCCGCAACCGAGACCGTGCTTCTAGCAAACCTCGCTCACACCTTGTCGGCGCTCGCGCAGACCGTGGATCCACTTCTCTATCTCCATGACCACGTGTACCCCCACGGCCACGCCGATTATCCAAAGCCAAAGCCAAGTGGTGCCCGCGATGGGAGCCGTGCTGAACACGTGATTCATGCCTGGAAGGTAGGTGAAGAGCATCTGCAGGCCGATCATCACCGCGACCCCGCCGACAAGGAAGGGGTTTGTTCTGAGGCTCATCTTCCAGGAGGGGCGCTTCAGCGAGCGGCAGTTGAAAAGGAAGGCCATCTCACCGAAGACGATCACGTTGGCGGCTACGGTGCGGGCGTTGTCCACGCTGTGGCCTGCGCTCTGGGCCCATTCGAAGAGGCCAAAGACTGCGATCAGCAACATCACGCCGACCATGGTGATGCGCAGGATCATGGGCCTATCGAGGAGGGGAGTCCGGGGTGGACGGGGCGGCCGCCGCATGATCCCCACCTCTTTGGGTTCGAACGCAAGTGTGATCCCAAGCAAGACGGCGGTCGTCATGTTGATCCACAGGATCTGCACGGGCAAGATGGGCAGCAGCGTACCGGCGAAAACCGCGGCCATAATGACCAGGCCTTCAGCGAGGTTGGTTGGCAACGTCCAGGTGATGAACTTCATAAGGTTGTCGAAGACGCCTCGTCCCTCCTCCACTGCCGCCTCGATGGAGGCAAAGTTGTCGTCTGTCAGTACCATGTCGGCGGCTTCTTTGGCCACCTCGGTGCCGGCGATGCCCATGGCCACGCCAATGTCGGCCTGGCGCAGAGCCGGGGCATCGTTCACACCGTCTCCTGTCATGGCCACCACGTTCCCCCGGCTCTGCAAAGCTCGCACCAGCCGCAGTTTCTGCTCCGGGCTCACTCGGGCGAAGACGACGGTCTCTTCCGCCGCCCGGACTAGATCGTCGTCGCTGATGGCAGCCAGTTCGGCGCCGGTGAGGGCCTTCAACCCCTCGTCTGCGTCGCAACCCGTGCGCTCCAGTTCGAGGCGTTCGGCGATGGCCACAGCGGTGAGTACGTGGTCGCCGGTAATCATCTTCACTTGGATGCCTGCGTCGTGACAGGCTCTGACTGCCAGCAACGCCTCGCGGCGAGGCGGGTCGATCATGCCCTGGAGGCCCACGAAAAGGAGATCACTCTCCACGTCGACGTGGGTGATCTCCTCCACCGACGGGGGCACATGCTTATAGGCAAAGGCCAGTACTCTAAGTCCCTCAGAGGCCATATCCCGGGCCTGTTCTTCGGCCTGCGCCCTGGCCGCGGCGTCGAGTGCCGTCCCATCGGCCTGATGGGTAGAGCGGTCCAATAACTGTTCCAGTGACCCCTTCACGTAGATGACATTCGACTCGAGGTTGGAGGGGGCCCCGTTGTGGAGGGTGGCCATATATTGGTATTCAGACTCGAACGGTACGGTGTCCAGCCGAGGTAGGTGGTGTGCAATCTTCTCGCTGTCTAGTCCCGCTTTCATTGCCGAAACGATGAGGGCCGCCTCGGTGGGGTCTCCGCTGATGTGCCAGGCGTCGTCCTCGAAGTAGACCGAACTGTCGTTGCAGAGCAGCCCGGCCATGAACAACTGTTCCAAGGCTCCTTCATCGGCTGACTGGGCCGTCGGGTTGACAGACCGCTCGGACTCGGCCCCCATCACTTCCCCGCTGGGGTCGTAGCCGCCTCCGGTCAGCGTATAGACCTTGGCGTTGGTGGCCACCTTCTGCACGGTCATCTGGTTTTCGGTGAGCGTTCCCGTCTTGTCAGAGCAGATGACCGTGGTACTGCCCAGCGTTTCTACCGCCGGTAACCGGCGGATGATGGCGCGGCGCTGCGCCATGCGGGACACCCCGATGGCCAGGACGATAGTGACGGCCGCGGGCAGCCCTTCCGGAATAGCCCCAACGGCCAGGGCCACTGCCGCCGTGAACATATCGACCGCCGACTCTCCCCGCATTATCCCCACGACAAACGTGACCATCGCGAGTCCAATGATTACGTACAGGAGCAGGCGGCTGAACTGGGAAATCTTGCGCGTGAGTGGGGTCTTCAGCTCTTCAGCCTCGGCGATCATGTCGGAGATCTTGCCCACCTCGGTGGCATCCCCGGTGGCCACGACGACGCCGACCCCCTGTCCGCCGGTAGCAAGGGTGGAGGCATAGGCCATATTGGTCCGGTCGGCGAGACCCGCCTCCTCCTTGATAACAGCGGTCTGCTTCTCCACCGGCACCGACTCGCCGGTCAAGGCCGACTCGTCCACGCGCAGGTCGCGCGAGTAGGCGAGGCGCAGGTCGGCGGGAACCTTGTCTCCTGACTGCAGTACGACTACATCGCCCGGTACGAGCTTGGCGGCGTCCAGGCGTAGGCGCTGGCCATTGCGGACAACAGTGGCCTCGGCCGTCATCGCCGCCGACAGTGCCTCGATGGCCTTGATGGCTTTGAATTCCTGGAATAATCCCACCAGAGCATTGATCACGACTACCGCGAAGATCACGGTGCTGTCGATCCACTCTTGCAGGAGTGCCGTCACGATGCCGGCCACGATCAGGATGAGGATCAGGCTCTGGGTGAACTGAGAGAGCAGGAGACGAAGCGGCCCCTTGCCCTTACGTTGGGTTATCTCGTTAGGACCGAACTGGCGTAATCGGTCCTGGACCTCAGCCTCATCCAGGCCATGGTCGAAGTCCGTCCCAAGGAGTGATCCGAGGTCCTTACTATCAAGGCGATGCCAAGCTTGATTCAACTGTGATTGGGAGAGCGACATGGCTGCTGATCCTGGCCGGGGTGAGTAACAACCAGACTCGGCTTACCCAGCTCGTGCCGCCTACAAACAAGCGGCGCTCCCTGCTGAGCTGCGGCTAGGCTTGGGCGCACCTGGTGCGGGAAGGCCATAACATAACCTGTTTCTGAAACGACTACGATCGGGATGAAATGAGAGTTCGGCCACGAAGTGTATGTGGCGAACCCTCGCCGGCTTCGGGCGATCTACCAAAACGAGAACAAGAGCGACCGTGTAGATGCCGAGTATCCGGCGCGCATCGGTCGGCTGGATCCATCGTTGCTCTTCCCACTCAAACATGGATCGGTCGAGACGCAGGCCGATCTCGCCCTCCTCGAGATGAATCGGGAACGATCAAGCGGCGGCTGCCAATTGCCAAGGCCAGCGACGAGCACCTGCGTTTGCTTCTGGTTAGCTGCTCGCAATACATCAACCGCGTGAGACCAATCGGGCGCCTTGACTTCGTGAAGGGAGGGATCTCCGCCTGGCACTGTCCGTGACCGATGCTCTAGTTGCGTCGACCAACCGTACCGCTCTAGAGACGACTGCGCACAATTACCAGGCCCTCGAAGCCGATATCGGGATTGCGGCGTCTATGACCGGCCGGATCCCAACATGCACTTGAGCCCTGTGATTGGCTCACCAGAAGTGCGAACGGAGGCATGACTCTGGTCGACCTATTGGGGCACAGTGTTATCGATGGTGCTATTTGACGGGAGCGGCCTTCCCATGGAGGTGGTGGGAACGCTAGTCTGCGCACTCAAACTCACGTTCCGACAGCCTGCGTCTCCTGCCATGTTCAAATGTCGGCGGAGCGCATGCGTCGCTTCGGAAAGCCCAGCCTGCAGATACCGACAATACTGAAAGTCGCTCACCTGACCGTTGAACTACTCGTATTGGAGATCCGGTATTGGGCAGCTTCGCCAACTCAGGAAACCGCCGACCGTATTACTGATGAGTGTCTTCTGGCTTCCATCCCGGCCCATGATCCACAGATCCCAATCGGTGTTCATGCCAACTTCTTTTGAGTAGAATGCGATCATCGAGCCGTCGGGCGACCATGCGCCCATATCGCACTCGCGGCGAGAATCATTCTGGGTCAGGTTGGTCACGCCGCCGTCCTCCGAGAACCGGTAGATCTGGCGACCGGTATCGTAGCCTTCCCAGACGCTGGCTATGAGTTCCGTCCCATCGGGGTTCCAGTGGACGTTGTTGATACCGTGGCCGTTACTGATCTCACCTCCCGCCTCGCAGATGGATTGCGAGGTGCCACTCTGCACGTCGTATATGATTAGCTCTGTCAGGTGCTCGATTGCCGAGACTGCGGTCACCTTTGTATAGGCTATTTTTGAGCCGTCGACCGACGCCTCGATGCCGTTCTTCAGATCATAAGTAATACCGGAATCTTCCACAGTGGCCACGTAGTCGCCGTCATCAACCGCCAGAAGATAAAGCTTATTACGGTCGTAGCTCCTATTGTCGTAATCATACTGGAACAAAAGTACGTAATTGAGATTCACGTCCGGCTTCCACGGACATGTGTCTGATTTTCTCCAGTCAGATGAAACGTCCGTATCGTAGATGGCTCTCCAGGTCCCATTTGGAATTTCCATCACCTTGAGTCTATAACCGCCTGTCTTCTTGTTGAACTGGGCAAGTACCTTGCTGCCGTCCCTCGAAATCACGATCTTCTGGATTCGCTCGTCAGGAGTATCGAAGCTTGATGGATCGTCGGGAGCCTGCAGCGTGATGGTCGGTTGATTCCAAGACGTAAGCCAGACAGCCCCATCCTCCTTGTGGTGCACAACCGTGCCCGAGTCGGAGAAGTCCATCCCCCAGTCTTTGGATGAACCCCAAGGCGATCCAACGCGCTCGCTGGAATGGGGGTTGAGCACCGTTCCATCGGTTTGGACCATGACAAGCCCCGCGCCCAGCATTGGGAAGGTGAGAAGGTCAACCACGGGCCGCTCAGCCGTTTTGGTCGTTGAAGTCTTGACGGCAGTAGAAACCGTCAGAGAAGTGCTGCTGGATGTCTGGGGGGTGATACTGGCCGAGGTTCCGCTCGGGTCGGCGCCGCTGTCACAACCAACCGCAACAAGCAATAAGGACCCAGCGCTCAATACAAGCAGCGCACGCCTGATAATCAAAAGAGAAGCCATGGAACCCCCTCTGGGTGGAAGTCGGACATATCCAGATCCCGCAACGCCCATCTTCCCGTTATTGGAAGTCATCGCGGGCCAGCATACGAGTCCGTGATCCTCATCGTCAAGAAACACTGGAGGAACTCCTCGGGGAGGTGGCCACGAAGAAGTCTCGCGAGGAGACGCCGAAGAGGGAGCGGGCTTCGCCCTCATGTGCTGGGGCTCGTTCACTTCGTGGGTCTGCTCTTAGCGTCTGTTTGGTGCTCTTTGCACCCGGAGTTCAATCGGACGTCATCTCACTGCGCTGCGGAAGCAACTTTCTGTAGCGCAGTGTACGCCTGTCAACGCCGCCTGAATCTTGAGCAGTTTCCGCCTCTTTGCCGCCGCCAAGAAGAGGAAATACGAATGGCGCTGCAGGCAACCGCCTCGTTTGCCGAAATGAACTCTTCAATGCTTTTCTTCATGAAAGCATCACTAACGCAGACTAGCGTGCATTCGCGAAGAAATGTCGCCCCGATAGGATTCCCCATCTACTCCACCTCCCTACGGAACCGCTCAAACAGCCAATCGGACCCGGTGGGCGTCGAGATGACCGGCGACAAGCACTGACTTGGCTTCACCCTCACCCGTCGGATAGCCTCAACATGAAAGGCCAACGTCTGCCCATCAGGACGCTCCGCATGTGATCAGACGCGTCGTCTCAACTCTGCCAGAATGAAGTTACCGGGCAAATGAGCAGCCTTCCCGCTCCGCATCGCACTCGCAGGGAGTAATCCCATTAGGCGACCGTGCCCTGTCCGAAGAGTTGGACGACAACTGCGACCCAGTGACAGCCAGATCCAGGAACGACTAATTCTGCACTTTCGACAAGATCTGCTGAAGGAATTCCTCGCCTGCAGTGTCCAGATCGTCGGAAATGTCGAAGCCGACAGCCGAAACCCTGATGGGGCCAACCTGCATCTCAAATGCGTCACTCAGCTTCATTGGATAGACCAAAAAGGCTTGCTCGCACCCCATGCTCAAGGCGTACGCGATGACTTGAAATACATCCTCCGTCGCTGGTTTGCCGACCTTGTATTTGGTGTCCAGCACGCACAACGGATTCCCCTGTATATCTCTGAGAACAAGATCAATGTCAAAGGTCATGCCGCACTGCGAGTCAGGAGTGACGTGGTAATGCGGGTGAAACCGAAACCTCTCTCCCTGGTGCGCCCGAAGCCACTCTGCAACAAACATCTCGTATAGCCTGGGCATCTCGAAGAGGAACGGAATCGTCTTGCTGTCCCCGGCGGCGTAGTGTGGCCCCGAGTGTGCAAGAAAGAACCTGCAGAGCGCGTGTAGGGGCTCGTAGTCTTCGTTGAGGCGATGGTACAACCGATTGATGCACGCTTCCGGCCCGAATGCTTCGAGACTCACGGCCCCCGCCATCCCGCGATACGCAGCCTGCACCCAGCGCAGGGTTTCACGCTGACACAGGCCGCTACGAGCAACAGAGAATAGGGTCCAAGCAATAATCTTGTTTTCGACAATATCCTCGGTGTGCTCCTCAAATTCGCACACGAGGCTTGGCCTCCAGGGGGATCGAAGTCGGTGGCGCAAGTCGAGACTTCCCCTCACACAGGTAAGCTCATCCTTTTCCGGCCGGTAGGTCTTATAGATGCCCTTCCTCAGACGGAGCATGACCCGCTTCGCAAGCACGCCAGCCAGCTGCGAGTAGAAGCCGTCGACAGAACCGGACGAAACAAGACCCTCGGGCAGTCTGAACTGCCGCAGTCGGTATGCGTACTCCCACATGGCGAAGAGGTTTTTGAGAGGGATTCGCGGCAAAAGCAGGAGGCGAAGGTCCTTCGTGAGGGGCAAGAGTCCGACCCAACCCTCAGACGTTAGCCTCCACAGTCCTCCGGTTTGCGGCGAAGGAAAATCGACTGTGACCTGTGTGCCGAAGCGTCGCCAGAGCGCCTCCCCGTCCGATGCCGAGAGATCGTTAGCGGCAAGCAGCTCCGGCTGGTATTCCCTTAGTTCGATCAGGGTCTCAGCCATCGCTATAGCCCAAGGTCTGAGCTGATGCTCCCCCATCTGAAGCGATCGACCACACTTTCCTGATCGAAGAAGTACTCCTCAAGATATGGCTCGATCTCCATCCCCCAAATGTTCTCGATGACGTCTCCCAGATTGGCCCTCATGAAGAATGAGACTCCCACGGCGTAGTGCGGGTCCCCAATCTCCTTGTTGAGCTTGGCGAGAAGGACTACGAGCCTCTCGATGGCGAAGCCAGTATCGTGTCTTTCGTGGTACTTGCGTAGGACATCCCAATCGGGATAGAGGGCAATAAAGGCAAAACGGCGTCGAAGCGCGTGGTCAACGAGCGCAATCGACCTGTCCGCGGTGTTCATGGTTCCGATGATGCGTACGTTCTCTGGGATATGTAGCGTGCCACCGCCAGCCAGGGGGATCTCTTTGTCTCGATACTCGAGGAGGTACATTAGTTCCCCAAAGACCCGGCTGAGGTTTGCTCGGTTCACCTCGTCGATTATGAGTACAGAAGTGTCCTCGGTCTCACCTGCCTTGGCGCAGAAACTCAGAAACGTCCCGGGAACCAGATCGTATGTCAGGCCGCCCTCTTCACCGAGCACAGGTCGAATGCCCTGAATGAAGTCCTCGTACGCGTAGGCTGGGTGAAACTGTACGAGCTCGGTCCGCCCTGACCCGCCGCTCGTCAGAATCCTCGCGAGGCGCTCAGCGACAAAAGTCTTGCCCGTACCGGGTGGCCCGTAGATGATCGCTTGCTTCTTTCGCCCGATGCCGCTCAACCATCGGTTGATTTTCTCGACCGTGAAGCCAGTGTCCTTCGCACATTCCGCCACCGTGTAGGGCGATTTGGGCTTGCCCGCAAGCCCGTAGAGCATGAGTTCGTCCCGGTAGCAGTGATCGAACACGGCAGCCGCAAGTTCCGGAACATGAGCCCGCCGGAAGGGAGAGCGGCTATAGTCTTCGAACCTATCTGCGATTAGATCCAGGCAAGCCAGATACTCCCTCTCCTGGTTCGCCGATAGGGACCTTGCGGCCTCCATGCTAAAGGTGTAGAGGCTGATTTTGGTCTCTCCAGTCGGCTGAGCGAAGGTGGCATTGACAGCTTCTGCAGGAAAGGCCGAACCTTGAAAGAGCGCGGGTAGGCAAGCCCGGTAGGTTCGAAAACCTGGCGCATAGAAGCCAAGGACATACCAGTTGCCGAAACTGAAATGCAGGCCGCGTCCTCGATAGCGAAGGCTCAGTGTGATGCGGGGGTCGTCGGGTCCCGTAACCCCCAATCTCTCGGCGGCCTTCCGGACAAACTCGAGAGCCCAGTCGGCCTCCTCACGCGAGGCAAAAACGCGAGCCAGCGGATCCACGAGGGGGTCTTCCTCCACAAGCCTGAGGATGGCACGCCACTCCTCTCCTGACAGTTTGTGGTTTGTGCCTTCAGGAGCGCGGATCACACTCATGTGACTAAGAACGGGGTGATCTAGAAACAGGCGACGAGGAACTGGCTCGTCCAGAATCCTGGTATATGAAATATCGACCCGCCACTCAGTGGCCCCAGCAGGCCTGCCCTTGGCCTTAGCGTCGGCGACCGGCTGCTGCATCGGTTCCGTCAGAATCTGACCAAACCCATAGAGACCCGCCCGATTCCCGCTTTGCCAGAGAGCCACTTCATCGCCCTTGCGCACTTCGCTTCTATAGCGAGAGATTTTCCAGTCTTCCTTGGCGCCAATCTCGACCTCCTTCAGAGCTGCTTCGAGATCCCATATGGCGGGGTTAGCCTGGAAGAGCCAAAAGCGTTGCTCCGGCGCCTGATCGCCCGAGGGCTCGGCGTGGCCGACTAGGTAGGCGTCGTAGCAGCTGAGGACAGCCTCGAGGTCAGCAATCGCCTCACCCTCGGATGGCAGCCCGCCAACCTCATAGAGGCGATGGGCTATCGTCGATGTCTCATAGCTTTGACCGAGCCCAGTAGTCGCTTTCAGATCGATCTGATCCCCGACCGAGAATTGCTGATCGAGAAGCGGAGCGCAGATGTCGCCCTTGAGTTTCGCGTGCTCGATCGCGTTCGCGCAGGCCTCACAGACCGCCAGTTGGATCCGGAAGGTCCTATCCTCATCGAGCATGACCTCCGCGGCGTGCTTTTCGACGAAGCGCCGGATGGCAGCAAGCGAGTCGAGCTCGGCCCGAAAGACCTGTCTCGCGAGCACGTGTCCGCCCGTGCGCCCCACTTCAGCTGCGGTCATAGCCTTCTTCCTTCATCCTTCAACGGACCGGCCGGCACATCTATTGATGACTACACGCGGTCTAGTCTTCCCATTTGCGCCGATGAAAAACGTGCAGGCAAAGGAGTTGGCGCAGGCTGCGAACAGTTTTTGTTCGGTTTTATTAGCCAAGACTTGTGAATCCATGATCGAACTGAAAGACAAGATGGCCCAGCTACACGGTCGTCAAGCCATACAACTCAGGCTGTATGTTGACTATCCGACTCCCGTTTCCAACGCGCAGCGGCAGCCTTCTTGGCAATCTCTGATCGTTCCTGAGGACTGAGCTTCTCAGCCCGAGCCTTGCCACCCTTGAGCCCACCTTTGCGACCGAGGGCAACGGCAGCAGGGTCCTTGCCATTATCGGGCTTGGGCTCTTCCTCGGGGGGGCATTCTTCCGTGGCTTCGCCGACGATCTGCGCAGCCAGTTCGTTCAGGTCCAGCCGTTTCTTGCTTGAGCGGTTAGGCATAGAATAAGTATACCTTAAATAAGGGACTGCTCTAGCACTCCGAGAGGGAGAAACATCGGAACGGTATCGCCGGGTGTTTCTGAGGTGAGTTCGATGAAACCATACTTCTCATAGAACCAGATGCTTTCTGGATAAGCGTGGGCCATCAACCCCAAGCAGCCAAGTTCATGCGACTGCAACAGTGCCTGCTCCAACGCACGTCTAAGTAACTTGGGCCCAACGCGATTTCCTTTGTATCGCGAGTCGACCCCTAGCATCGCAATTAGAAGCACGGGGATGCGGCCCGCGCGGGGAAGCCCAGATGCGATATTGGGAGGAAGATCCGGGGTTGTTATGGTCCCAGGGCAAATAGTCACGAAACCCAAGATGTGATCTTCGTCTGTGGCAACAAAAGTAGCGCTTATCTTTTTTTGCTCATTCTGCCGAGCGTAATTTTGTAGAAAGCGGTCAACCTCTTGCTTGCCGCATGAGAACTTGTCGCGACGGTCGCTCCGATGAAGCCGCCTAATCTCCATGCGCGACCATTAGGTCACGAAGGGCGGGTGATGGCTTGGGCGGGTTGTCTATTAGCTCCAGCGCAGCAATGAAGGAATCGGAAGTCAGTACCACTTCCTCGCAAACCGACTCCGAGAATTCAATTGTCGCCGCGCGGTCGCGCACCCGACCAAGCTCTTGTTCAATCGGGGATACCTGCTGCAACTTGCGCAATGCATCATGCATTCGATCGAGAAGATGAAGTTCTTCGATCGGAATGATAGCGGCGATGTCATTATTGTGGCGCGTCACGATGGTACGATCTTTCGCGTACACCGCTCGATTCAGCATCTGTGAGAACTGATCGCGTGCCGCCGACGAACTAACTCTGTTCATGGCGTTTCCTCCTCTGGGTTCAACTGCTATACATAATAGACGATTTGTACAAAATGTAAACCCAGCTCATGTAACATCGTCGGCCGAATGCCGGTTCTTCTTTAGCCCGCCTATTCAAACTGACCCACTACCTCCGAGACTTGCATGAACGCTGTCCCTAACGTCTACTTCAACCTGGGCAGCTCGAGATAGCGCTCCACGACCCTCTCCCAGGAGGCAAAGTGCAGACGGCACAGATCGTGGAGCCGAGCACGAAAGGCAGGGCTGGTCGTGGGGTAGTCACCGAGCACCCGAACGATCAGGCGGGAGAGTTCTTCGGTGAGGCACTTGTCCGGAGCGAGAACCCTGAGCAGCGGGTCATCCAGAGCATCCGCCACCACATCGACTACCGAAGCCAGGCCGGAATGGTAGCTTGCAAGGGGCAGCGCGCCGGCGGAAAGCGCCTCGATGGTGACGAGCCCGAGTGCCTCTCGAAATACGGATGGCGCCAAAGCGATGTCGGCAACCGCAAAGAGGCGACCCAGTTGGGCCGAACTGAGATGACCGAGGAAGCTCACCGGGAGAGGGCCGACGCGGGGCATTGTCTCGGAAACCAGTTGGCCAAACTCCGGTGGAACATGGAGCTCGCCCGCATCAAGAGCAAACGCAGCCGCAGCTGTCCCATCTCCCGCTCCTAGGAGCCTTGCCAACTCCTCCAAGGGCGCCCTTCCCGGCCCCTCTCCCGCGATCAGCAACCGCACCGAAGGATACTGCGCAATCACCGAGGGTAGGCAAGAAACGGCGCACTGGACACCCTTGGTCCACATCAGCCGACCGGCGTAGACAACGATACGATGCTCGGGGTCCAGTTGAAGCCCGTCGGGAAGCGGGACCTCACGGCTTAGAGCCTCGATGGCGGTCATGCGATCGGCGGCAGGGGCGAAGGCGTGCACATCGACACCCGGCGGAATCACAAATGTCTTGGTCCCTATATCCAGGCCGTGCTCGTCGGCCCAGCCGATGATCTCGAGAGCACCGGGTTCTGAGACTGTCACCACCGCGGCAGCGGCTTCGAGACCCTCCAAGGCGAAACGGGCAAGTCGCTGATCATTCCTGACACTGAAGTTAAGCTCTGACCCGTGCACAGTAACGACATAGGGAGCACCGGCGGCCGCATGCTTGACAACATACGGCGCCATAATTGCGTGGCCCGCGAGCACCATGTCGGGGGGCCAGGCCGCGAACACACCCCGTAGGGCGGAAGTATTATCGAGCACATACTCTTCGATCCACTCGGTCGGGCTGTCTTGAAAGGATCCCACGCAACCGGCTTCGAACCCCGGGAACGGACCGTCCACATATACGAGCAAACGGCGGAGATGTGGCCGCACCAGCCGGCAGCGACCGCTGTAGAGTGGCCGTCGCGGGTCTGCAAGGCAGACCGGCTCGATGTTGTTCTCGTCGAACCCATGGACTTTATCGATGAAGTCGTAGAGCTCGGGACTGCGCTCTTGGCAGACGAGAGTGACATCATGACCTTCGCGGACGAGCCCGCGCACCACCTCGCGCACGTATATCCCACTCCCCGAGTCGTGAAGGTAGTACCCATGGACGACGGCAACATGCAAGCTGGCCTCTCAGAAGAAATTCGACTGCAGGAATGCCTCTCATCCTCTTCTACCTGTTGTTCTTGGGCAGACTGTTTGGGCTGTTCTAGTGCGAGCAGAAGCGAAGTCAGCTGCCCTCCAGCCAGGGGGAATCACAAGCGGGCGGTTCAGCACCCACCCCCAATACCCCGAAACCGTCACCGCACTGGGTCCCACCCCAGCTCGTGCCGGTTTCCGCGCGCCCGTGCGAGGATCAGGGAGCGACGTTCTTAAGCGCCTGCAACGCCGATATCACCTCGCCGAGACGCTTAATCTTCTCCCCGTAGGTTGCCCAATCTTCCATCCGCTGGGCGGCGCGGGCTTCCTCGTACAGCTGCTCGGCCAGATCGAGCAGGGCGGCGATTTCGGTCGGCAGCCCCGCTGGAACCGTGACTGTGGTCGTAACCGGGGGAAGAGTGATTGTCGTTGTCGCCGAGGATGTAACGGTTGTCGTGGTAGCGCCTGAGACTGTCGTGGTCGTAGTTCCCTGCACCGTTGTGGTCGGCCCACCCGTCTCTGAGAAGATGCTCTCGAGTGCCGTCTTGAGGTCGGCCTCCATGACAACCATGTCGCCATAGGCCACGATCACCCGCGTCAACTCGGGGATGGCACCTTGTTCTGCCTGCAGGTACAGCGGTTCCACGTAAATGAGCGAGTCCTCCACCGGAATAACCAGGAGATTTCCTCGTATGACATCGCTGCCCGCCTGATCCCACAATGTAAGCTGGGCGGAGATGACCGGGTCGTTCGTGATGCGCGCCTCCACCTGAGAAGGACCGAACACCAGTTTGTCCTTGGGGAAAGCGATGAGCATGAGCTCTCCGTACTGGCTACCGTCCATGCGGGCGGCCATCCATGAAACCATGTTCTGTTTGGTACGAGGGGTGAACGGCTGCAGGAGAACGAATTCCTCCTCGGTCTCTCCCGGCAGGACCATCATCACGTAGTAAGGCACCACCTTGACCTCTTCGCCCCCGTACACCTCTACGGGGATCTCCCAGACGTCTTCTTTGTTGTAGAAGGTCTGCGGGTCCGTCATATGGTAGATGGAGAGAGTCTCAGCTTGGACGCTGAGTAGATCCTCCGGATAGCGCAAGTGCCGCCGGATGTCGTCGGGCATCTCCGTCTCGGGGGTTAATAACCCCGGATAAATGTTCCCCCAGGCGTTGGCCAGGGCATCGTCGGCGTCCATTTGGTAGAAGGTCACAGAGCCGTCATACGCGTCGATGACCACCTTGACAGAGTTGCGGATGTAATTGAGACCGCCGAGATTCGGCTGCGAGTTGGGGAATCGGTCAGAGGTGGTGTAAGCATCCCACATCCACACAAGCGTGCCGTCGTCGCGGAGCATGATGTACGGGTCGCGATCGTATTGTAGGAATGGAGCGATAGTCCGCACGCGCTCTTCGAGCGAGCGTCGATACAAGATTCGCGAGTCGCCGGTTAAGTAGTCCGAAACCAGCAGCTTGATTGAGGCGAAACGCACCCCAAAAATGAGCTGACGGGAGAACGAGCCTATACTCACCCCGCCCGTCCCCGAGTACTCCGCGAAGACGTTGTCGTCGCCTTTCGGGTAATCGAACTCCTTCGCCGTCGTGTTCACCAGTACGAAGGAGTCGGGGACTTCTCCATAGTAGATCTCGGGGCGCGTGACGGTCAGAGACGTTTCGCCTCGAGGAGGTATATCGCGCAGAAAGAGCTTGGGTAGTCCTTGCTCAGCGGCCTCGCTCACAGGACTGGCCACCACCCCGTAGCCATGTGTGTAGGTGAGGTGCTGGTTGACCCAAGTCTGGGCTTGGTCGCTGAGCTGGGAATGTTCAAACTCCCGGGCCGCGATGAGAACCTGCCGATACATACCATCGACAACGTAGCGGTCCACATCTACGTCTGTGAAGGTGTAATAGGTGCGGATCTCTTGAATCTGCCGATATGCTCGGAGCGCCGTACCCGGGTCCCATACCCTCACATTCTCGATGGTCGCCGCGTTCGCCGCAATCGAATCCGCATCCAGATTGGTGTTCGCCTCGAAAGAGACCGACTCCACCTCGTTTAGACCGAAGGCCCAGCGCGTGGCGTTGATGTTGTTGGCTATGTACGGGGTCTCCTTCTCGATCTCGGTTGGCGACACCCGATACTGCTGGATGATGGCCGGGTAGATCTGTCCGGCGATGAGCCAGGTGACAAATAGCAGCCCGATGGCCAGAGCGGGGAGGCGCCAGCCCTTGAAATGGATATTGATGAGGAACAGCAAAGCCGCGACGAGGGCCACGATCGCCAGGAACCGCAACACGGGTATTTGCACGTTCACATCCGTGTAGCTGGGGCCGAAGGTCACGCCACGCTCAGAGTAAGCAAGGCTCCAGACGCCGAGAAAATAGTCCACCGCCTTGCCTAACATCGCCACGGCCAGGATGACCGAGAGGTGCGCCTTGACGTGCGCGGCCGCGATCACTCTGCGCCCCTTTGCGCCAATCGCCCGATTCGAAATGTAGATGCCCAGAGCCCCCAAAAAGCTCAAGAAGAAGCACAGCATGACAAAGGTCAGGACCATGCGGGCAACGGGCAGCGTAAACACGAAAAACGCGGCGTCGCGACCGAACACCGGCGCGGAAAATCCGAAGTCTGCTTGGCGGAAGAAGAGCCATATCTGCTCCCATGATCCGCCGTAGCCCACGCCGAATATCGCTCCCAACGCGATGGAGACCACGAGAAATAGCCGACGGCCGCGCCGGGTGCTGGAGTCGGCAAATTCGTAGATCTCGCCCTCGCCATCGCCCGCTGGTCTCACTCGGGGCACAAAACGGCGAGCAAGCCTCAGATTGCCGTAGAAGATGGCAAAGAAGACAACCGCGGCGGCCACCGTGACCGCGACCCGTGCCCAGATCCTGGTCCAGAACACGGTGGTGTAGCCCAATTCCTGGAACCAGAGATAATCGGTGAAGAACTTGGAGACCACCCACAGAAGAACGAAGAAGACGATGATCGCTGGGGGGATAAGAACAGCCGTGCGGCCTTTCCAGCCGGCGCCCCGCCACCAGTGCACAAACCCCTGCAACTGATCGACCGGCGTCCTTGCCGGGGTGCCGCTCCCCGTTCCGCCATTCGTGCGACTGGGAACCATTGGGCCTCCTGGGCCGGGTTCTCGGATGCAACCACGATAGGATGCTCCGGGAAACCACCCTGCTGCTCGTTTCCGCCAGACCCGTACGCGCCCAGCCCTGGGTAATCTATCACATCGGGTAGTCTCAGCGGATCCGGCGGACCTGCCCGGACAACTCCAAACGGGTGAGGCTCAGGCCGATCGCATGTTCCCTGCTTATGAGGGCAGGCGTTCTAGATTGCCGGAACGGACGGGCGGCTCGTCTAGCTCCCACAGGCGCACATGGTAGCCTGCGGTCTCAGCAGTTGCCTCCCGGTAGGCTACTTCGCAGATCTGGCGGTCGTTGCCGCAGAGACTGAAGCGGGCGAGGGGTCCTCGCCGGCCCTTGTCTTCGAGGACGTCCCCGATCCCCCCGAGGCAGTTGGCGGCATCAGATGGCGGAAGGAAGTCGGGCGAGTAGTACGCAGTCACTTCCAGTCCGATTCTCGCCTCCCTGAAGCCACAGAAGCCATTGGCGTCCGCCGCGCTCTTCGCGCACCGCAGGAGTTCGAGGACTCGGTCGGCAAGGGGGTGATCGGCAGCAGGCATCGACTTGGCCTCGTTCTCGCCCGACGGATTTCCCTCCACGTGAAAGGCGACGGATCCTCCGCGCGCGAGATGCTAGAAAGGGAGAGCATGGGTACCCCTCTAGCTTTGGCCCAACGTTTCGCATCTGTCGGGTGTTGGCATAGAAGGAAAGACCTCTCGCTCGAAAGATAGCCAGAGGGCAGGAGCGGTCACCCAGCGGTAGAGGAACAGGGATGGGTATCAAGGACGTCGTTCAATGGGTCGGAACGTTGATCGATCTCGCCGGTGTGGCTGTGATCGCCGGAGGAATCCTCCTCAGCGTCGCCATCCTCGGCCTCCGGGCACGACGGGCCGAGCGCTCCCGGCTCTACAGCGATGTACGGCAGTCTATAGGCCGCTCGGTACTCCTGGGTCTCGAATTGCTCGTCGCCGGCGATATCATCCGCACTGTGGCCATCTCACCCACTTTCCGCTCGCTGGGGCTGCTTGCCGGCATAGTGATCATCCGTACCTTTCTCAGTTCGACCATCGAGGTGGAGATCAGCGGTCGTTGGCCCTGGCAGAAACGAGAGCAGGTGACTGAGCGCGGAAAACGGTCATGAAGGCCACTTCGACCGCCCCTCCCTGGGCGCGAAGTACTTCGAACCCCTCACTCTCGATCGCCGCTAGACGCGGTTTGTTCCACGATTCTGGCCCAACTGGATCGGGCCTCGGCAAACTCGCGGCGGTGCCTTTCTACGTCTCGATGATATTTCTCTAGCTCCGTCAATATGTTCGCGAAACGCGGTTCTCGAAAATGGGCACACAACTTCGGTAGCGTGGCGGCCAAGTCATCTCGGATGCCGGCGATGAGTTGCGCGTACTCCTCTGGACGCGAGATGTACAGTAACAGCGGTTTATACCTCGCCCACCCCACGCATGCCCTCAAAAAACGCTCGACGACCCCCTCAGTGTCTGCTTTTATGAATTTCAACCGGAGGGGCAGCACACCGTGAAGCAGGTGACTGTAGGTGCCAAAGCCGTCGTGGAATGTGTAGCAGGGCACCCGCAACACCTTCCGCTCGCCGAGACACGTGCTTAGCAGTGCGTCCTCTCCCCGAGCGCCCGGTGGGTTGTAGAAAGGAAAGACTCGTTCCACGCGCGTGAGATTGAGGCAGAGATTAGAGCCGGAGATGAACTTGCAGTGGTCCACCTCTTGGACCTCTCTCGGCCGCTCGCTATCTAGTATCGAAGGTTCGGCGTAGGTGACTCCCCCGTTGGCCATGACGGCCTTCACCGTCGGCCACTTCACGATGTCGTTACTGATGGCTTCGATGAAGCAGCGAAAATCCGCTTCGCTCAAAGCGCCATCGAAATCCATATGCGGGATCGGCGATATGTAACCGCAGTGATACCCATGGGTGATATCCGCCCCGGCAATATGATTCAGGTGATTCGCAAGGATATGCTGTCCCTCCCAAGCGAGAGTTTTATGGGTGGTGGCCACCGCAACCGGGTACTCATCATCGTCGAGAAACAGCAGGCAATCCATCTGTTTTCTTATGCTGTCGTACAAGATGGCGTTGCGCTGGGCCGCGTAGCCTTTGCCGAAGAGGCGAAGAGCCCCTTCGGACGAGAGCAGGTTCATGCGGACCAGACGCTCGATCGCGTTGTTGTTCGCTCCGCTGTCGAGCGTCGTGACGCTGGCGATGGATTCAGCAAGATCGGGTGGCAGCGGCGTGTAGTCTCTTGTCCTCGTATGTTTATAGGAGAGATCGTAGGCGACGAAGAGGTGGAGGCTGATGCGGGAGTCTCCGACCAAGCCCGCTTCTTGCCAGTTCCGGATATAGGTTCGCAGCACCCTTTGGAAGGCCTTCCGCCCGGTGGCAAACCCGATGGCCACCTTCATTGGGGCTATCATGTGTGGCACGTTCCTCCGGTGGCCGGCACCAAGTACCGTCCCCTAGCTCATCCGCCCATTGAGACGCTCGAAGACCTCTTCATGATCGTGCGCGGAAAGAGAACGCAACCAGTCAGTGACTTCTACTGCTCGGCATGACAGCCCCAGCCGCGAGACGAAAGCCTCATCGAACATGCGAAAGAATCGAGCCAAGTCGGCGGTTTTCCACGGGCGTGGGCCCACCGCCTCGAGACCCCTCTTTACCGCGTGCTCGTAGATACCAAGGGTTCCCATAATGCCCAAGCTCCTTATTTCACCGGTGAAGGATTCCACTCACGCGCGATGCTATCGAAGCCATTGCAGTAAGTGGCGTAGAGACAGATTCCACAGGGGATGCGAGCGGCTACAAATGCCATTCCCATCGGGGTTCATCCTTCCCGGAGGCGAGGGGCGATAGGTGCCCGACTAACCGCGATGGTGCCAGCCAGAAAGACAACAAGGGCCTCCGGCAAGAGAACAAGCCCCCCACCAAAGAAGGAGATAGCGCCTAAGGCCGAGGATGCAAGAATGAGCCCCCCTGCGGCAAGAAGCACAAGAGAACAGGCCCTGGGAAACCTGGACGCGAGGAGTCCCGCCTCGAGCGTAACCGCAAAGAGCATGAACATCGAGATGAGAAAGGCCTGGGCTTCGCCGGGAGAAATCACCTGAAAGGCCGGGTCGCCGCCGGCTCTGACCCCTAGAATTCCAAGACCCGTGACACCCAGCCCAGCGAGGCTTCCCACGACCGCAAGGCTTTTGACTACCGATCTCAGTCGCACCTATCCTCCTTTCCGCGAAGAATCTCGGTGACCCCACCTTCAGTCGAGGTGCGAGAGTCACCCGCCCACAGATCCGATTCTCTCCCGGATAGGTATCGAGACTGTATCGATCAGGTAACGATATCGTTACAGGGGTGCTTGAAGCCTCTGGTTCTCACAGAGCAAGAGAGCCAGTATGGGGCGAACAAGTTCCTCCTCGTCGCTGTTGGTTGGACGTGTCGCTTCAGCAATACGTCAACCGCGTGAGACCAATCGTGCAACTTGACTTCGTGAAGAGAGGAATCTCCGCCCGGCACTATCCGTGACCGCTGCTCCGCTTGGCATTGGTAAGCTATACATCTCAGAGCAGCCACGGAATGACGAGAGGGAATGGTTGATTCGGGGGACCCGGTGACCACGAAGTGCCCGTCAGGGCGAGTGGACAGCTTCCAACATCCATGCCAGGAGAGTTCCCTTGCACTGGACCGATCCGCCGAGCATCCATAAGGCGAGAGGGCGAGCGTAAGAGTGAGACGACGGCAGGGAAGGGTTACCCGGCGTTTCCCGGTGGCGATGATCATCGTCACCCTGATCTTAGTGCTCCAGGTTGGGTCATACTTCTTCACCGCGGTCAGCTCTTTCTTCAGCCTGGGCTTAGTTGGGAGCGGAATTGCCGCCCGGTTCACGGCCGGAGGCACGCTTACTGCGGCAGGACGCGAAGTCGTAGTCTCGAGCTTCATGATGGCTTTTGGAGTAGTCGCGCTGGGCGTCTTGGTCGGGTTCCTTTTCAGGCGAAGATGGGCTTGGACGGCCGGCATGACCTGGGCGGCCGTCTCTCTGGCTCTCGGACTCCTCAACCATTTCCGAGGAGAGCCGCAGTATCTGAGCATGTTGACGGGCGTAGCACTGATGCTGGCCCTCAATTCAGCCGTGGTCAAGCGGGCGTTCTACGAAGGAGAGCTCTGACATGGGCCCCCCGGAGAAGCCCCCCTACGAAAGCTCTCCCTCAACCGCGGCCACAGCGTCCGATGTCGAGTTGCTGCGCACCTTCGAGCCGATTCTTCGCTTCACAAAGGGAGAGAGCTTTTTCCCCACCGATGTGGACGGCTATCTCTCCCGTACCAGTCTTTGGGTGCATCTTCCCGATGGCACCGAGAAGCTGCTCATAGGAAGCGGGCAAGTCGACGTTGAGAAGCTTGCCAAGCATCGTGACCACCCGGCTGGGTCGACGGAGTTCCTGCGCTTCACCGAGCCGCTCAGCGTGGCCGACAGCGCTCGCGTCCTGACCGAGGTAGCGCGGATACGGCGCGAGGCTGGCGATAAGTTCCATCCGGGGATCGGCCGCTTGGCACGTGGTGGGTTCATCCCTCGCATCTTTGATGCTGTCTTCGCGCTATCACTCTTGCTGAGGGGGCGCGTGCCTCACGTCACCGCCGCAGCTGCCAAGATAGCCTACCGAGAGTCCATGCTCAAGGACGAGAGATACGTGTACTACGGCAGGGTGTCACGGCAGGCCGGGTGGACGATACTCCAGTACTGGTTCCTCTACTCCTACAACAACTGGCGCTCGGGTTTCAGCGGAGCGAACGACCATGAAGCCGACTGGGAAAACGTCCTGCTCTACCTCTTTGAAGAAGAGGGGCGCCTCTATCTCGAATGGGCCGGGTATGCATCACACGACTTCCACGGCGACGAGTTGCGCCAGCGCTGTGATGACGTAGAGGAGTTCCACCTGCTCGACGGTCATCCGGTGGTGTGGGTGGGGGCCGGATCTCACGCTTCGTATTTCCAGCCGGGAGAGTACCAGGCCGCCATCACCCTTCCGTTGCCCCATTGGATCCGGTTCTTGAGTCGATCGTTCGGCTACTTCTGGACCCAGATTCTCAGTCAGGCGGGGGGGAGAAGGGATCCGGCCCGGATCCCCTTCGTCGACTATGCGCGAGGCGACGGAAAGAGCATCGGGCCGGGGCAGGACGCCGCATGGAGCCCTTCGCTTATCGATGATGATACGCCCTGGGTTGCTGAGTACCCCGGACTTTGGGGTCTCTACGCCCGAGACCCTCTGTCGGGTGAGAACGCTCCGGCCGGTCCCATGCACAATCCCGACGGGTCTCCCCGGCGCGCCTGGTACGATCCGTTGGGATACGCGGCGCTCGACAATGAGCCGCCACCTCCAGCGGCGATCGAGTTTCTCGAGCAAGATCTTTCTCGCATTGAGCTGCGCCAGGCGGAGCTGGATCGTCTGATCGAGACCAAGGTCGGTGAGCTCCAGGCCATGGGAGTACAACTGAGCGCGATTGAGTCGAACCCCCACCTCCGCGACCGCCATGTCATCCTGGCTGCCGAGATCGATGATCTGCGTGAGCACGTCAGGAGTCTCCGGAAGGAGTCTTGGGAGAACGTGGCCATGCTGGGTGCTCTCGAGGACAGGCGGCTCAAACTGCAGCAAGACCAGAAGTGTGGCCTTCGATCCCGTGTCCTCGGGACAATCCAGCCGGTCACGTGCAGAGAGATACGATTCAACCGTGTGGCCGAGGCGTGGGCCGCTCTGAGCTTGAGCCTCATCCTACTGATCGTCGTGGGGCTGCTTGTTTTCGCTCGGAACTACATCTGGATCGGTCTTCTAATCATGGTCGGCACACTACTGTTCGTGGAGTCGATCCTGCGCGGTCACTACTCTCGGACCATCACAGCCATCGCCGCGGTGCTTGCCATCATCTCGGCGGTCCTTCTGCTCGTGCATTTCTGGCTATGGGTGATCGTAGCCCTACTCGTGGGCTTGGCTCTGTTCCTGCTCCTTCAGAAGCTGCGAGAACTGCGAAGATAGCGCGTCGCTCGTGCCCCGCCCGGTCCCGCAGCTGTGGAGGATGGAGCGTTCGGGCACGAATGAGGCCATCCCGGCTGCGAAGAAGCGCAAGATCTGCCTCGGCTTTGAACCTCGCCGTCCGCGTCAAGGACATGTATTTGGCTGAACCTATCCCTCACGCCCACCAATGGTCAGACCGGTGTGTGGCTTCGCCCCATCTTCCCCGCCCAATGGGTACTGGTGGTGACCGTTAGGCCGCTGGTTCGAGTCCCGGAAATCGGTCGCGCCACACCACTCGATACTCTTTCTGCCAGAGCAGAA
>ENA-OSEO01001981-OSEO01001981.1-sediment-metagenome-genome-assembly--contig:-NODE-1981-length-32231-cov-13.990297_pt1 | contig 32231 bp, 22 predicted proteins | sample MGYA00237883_ERZ534232 | MGnify/ENA metagenome assembly ERZ534232 | reverse complement strand
TCCATATACATACCTGATCCTATGCCCTTCCAAGCTTCCATGGAATCATCCGGGTCTGTGGGGCTTGACTTTTCCTGCCGGATCCTTCATCCTACGAATAAAGCGTTGAATCTTTTTCCGCTTCACTCTTTGTTTATCTCATGCGTGGAATCGTTCATAGCATTTTTTGGGTTTTTTTCGTCTCTTTCTTCCTCCCTTCCTCGGTCTTGGCAGGGGACAGTGCCATCGACCTCACCCTTGAAGATCAAACCTTGTCCGCCAGGATTGAGGAGGCCTCCCTGAGAGCCGTCATTCAAGAGATAAAGGAGGAGACGGGAGTCTGGGTCAAGCTTTGGCTCAAGGGAAAAGAAGGGGCTTTGGATGAAAGGGTTTCGGTGCGGTTCAAAGACCTCCCCGTTCAACAGGCTTTTGAGAGAATTTTTTCCAGCATGAACCACAGCCTCATTTTCGACGGGCAGCACAACCTGCTGGGCGTGTTTCTTTTAGGGACACCGGACAGATCGAGAACCTCGATCACCCGGAGGCCTCCTATTCGATATCGACGAAGATAGTGTCTCTCGGTTCTCAGAGGTTCATGTTTCCGTAAAGACGGCGAGTATTGCAGGAGACCGCCTCCAGGACTTCCTCCCTGCCCACCTTTTTGATCTCCGCTATGGAATCGATGGCGATCATTACGTTTGCCGGCTCATTTCGAACATCCGGAGAAGGTCCCAGGACGGGGCTATCGGACTCGACAAGGAGACAGGAGAGGGGAAGCTGCGTTACCAGCTTCTGTTTTTGCCTTGAGCGGATGATGGATGGCGGAATGGAGAAAAAATAGCCCGCCTCCACGGCCGGCAATGCTGCGCCCGCTTTGCCGTCAAAAGCATGGAGCTGCACCCTTTTCGCCCCGTATTCAAGCAGGAACGAGACAGCATGTCGGCCTGCGGACCTGGAATGAACATTTAAAGGCAGGTCAAGCTCGATCGCCAGGGAAATAAAGCGACCAAAAATCGTTTTTTGAAGTTCCCTTTCCTCTTCCTCCTTGACCGCCCAGTGATCCAGCCCCACCTCGCCTATGGCCGCAAGGCGGCTTCTCACCTGACGGATGAACGACACCATGGCTTCGGCCTGATCCAGATCCAACTTCGTGGGGTAAAGTCCCGCTGCCGGCCGCAATTCCGGGTATATGGCGGACAATTCAAGGTTGCGCCGGGCATCGTTTAAGTCTTCGCTCACGGTCACGATCGCCGTAACACCTGCCGCCTTGGCCCTTTCAAGGACCTGGGCCCTGTCTTCTTCGAATCGAGAATCGCAAAGGTGCGCATGCGCATCCACGATCTGGTACCTCGTCATGATTCCTCCCTTGAGAGCAGCTCCTCCCCGGAACATTCCTTGACAATGGGTAGCGGAGAAAGTATCCATAAGTCTTATGCGGTGACTTGTTTTTTGCCCGCTTTTTGGCGCGATGTAAAGAAAAACCCTCATTTCTGAATGAAAAACCAGGTTGAAACGGAAAATCATTTGCGAACGGACAATCGTTGGATCGATCCAGACCGGAAAGATGTTCCACGTGCAACATTCACAAATGAATTAGGGTTGACAAGAGGGGGGGGCCGATCAGGGCCGGCGCAGAGAAAAGTCTTTGGTGCAGCCGAAGATCAATCCTTAGATAGGCGGTTTCAAGACCAGCATCCCCAGAGGCGGGAGGGTGAGGGCGAGCGAATAGGGCTGCCCGTGCCAGGGCTGGGAAGCTGCCAGGACCTCCGTCCCCTGGACGAAGCCCGATCCGCCGAACCGCAGATCGTCGGAATCCATCAGAATCTTGTACGGGCCGGGCTTGGGAGCACCGATTCGATAGCCGCTCCGCGGCACCGGTGTGAAATTGAAGACAAAAAGCAGCATCTCCTCCGGATCCAGCGCCCGCCGTATAAACGAAACCACCGCCGCGTCCGCATCCTTGAAATCGATCCACTCGAACCCGCCCGGATCGAAATCCCTTTGGTGAAGCGCCGCTTCCGCGAGGTAGAGGCGGTTGAGTTCCCTGACAAATCGCTGCAACCCCCTATGCGGGGCGTACTGCAGGAGCTCCCACTGGAGCGCCCGATCGTGGTCCCATTCTTTGCGCTGCCCGAACTCTCCGCCCATAAAAATGATTTTTTTGCCCGGCTCGGCATACATATACCCGAACAGGAGCCGCAGGTTGGCGAACTTCTGCCAATCGTCGCCCGGCATCTTTTCGAGGAGCGAGGCCTTCCCGTGCACGACCTCATCGTGGGACAAAGGCAGCATGAAGTTCTCGTGAAAGGCGTAAAGCAGGGCAAAAGTCAGGTTGTTCATGTGGTAACGCCGGAAGACAGGGTCCGTCTGCATGAAACTCAGCATATCGTGCATCCAGCCCATATTCCATTTAAAGAGAAACCCGAGTCCTCCCAGATGCACCGGGCGTGTAACCGCCGGCCAGGCCGTGGATTCCTCTGCTACGGTGATGGCCCCCGGAAAGCGCTCATAAAGGAGGGAGTTGAACTCTTTCAGAAAATCGATCGCCTCCAGATTTTCACGCCCGCCGTAACGATTCGGAATCCATTCCCCCTCCGACCGGGAGTAATCGAGGTAGAGCATCGAAGCTACGGCGTCCACCCTCAGCCCGTCGAAATGAAAGCGGTCGAGCCAGAAGAGGGCGTTGGCGACAAGAAAATTGCGCACTTCATTGCGGCCGTAGTTGAAGATGAGCGTATCCCAATCCCGGTGGTGGCCCTTGCGCGGGTCTGCGTGCTCGTAGAGGTGCGAGCCATCGAAAAATTCCAGGGCATGGGGATCCTTGGGAAAATGAGCGGGAACCCAATCGAGTAACACGCCTATCTCCGCCCTGTGGCAAGCATCGACCAGGAACATCAGGTCTTCGGGGGAACCAAAGCGGGATGTAGCCCCATAATAACCCGTCACCTGATAACCCCATGAACCGTCGAACGGATGTTCGGCCAAGGGGAGAAACTCGATATGGGTAAACCCCATCTCTTTGACATAGGGAATGAGCTCATCGGCCAGTTCACGATACGTGAGCCAGCGTCCCCCTTCATCCTCGCGCCGCCGCCATGAACCGGCATGCATCTCGTAGATCGCCATCGGCTCTGAGAGGGCCTGGCTCCTGGACCGCCTTTCCATCCACACCTCGTCCGACCAGACAAAAGCGCCCAAGTCATGTACGACGGACGCGGTCTTCGGGCGCTGCTCGAACCGGAAGCCATAGGGGTCGGACTTGAGCAGAAGGACGTTGTCTGCGGTGAGGATCTCGAACTTGTACAGGGCCCCGGAATCCACATGCGGAACGAACAACTCCCAGACGCCTGAGCTCCCCCGGTTCCTCAGCCGGAGGCGCCGTCCGTCCCACTGGTTGAAATCTCCTACCAGACCGACTCTTTTGGCCGCCGGCGCCCAGACAGCAAAAAGCGTTCCCCTGACGCCCTGATGCTCCATAACCTGGGCACCGAGTCTCCTGTAAATATCGTGGTGTCTGCCTTCGTTGAAAAGATAGAGATCATACTCGGTCAACACAGGCCAGAAACCATAGGCGTCATAAAAGCTGGACTCCAACCCCCCGGGGAAAGCCGCCCTGATCCGATAGGGATTGAGCGGCTGCCGGCCCCGCGTGACAAGCTCGAAAAAGCCGCGCTTGTCGCGCATGGGGACGTCGATCTTTCCGTTCCCCCAGCCGTCAAGCAGGGCCACGCTTTCCGCCCCGGGCATGAGCACCCGGATCGCCACAGCCGGATCGGCGCCGGAACGGACCTCATGGACACCCAGCCAGACGAAAGGGTCCGCCACCTCGCCCTGAATCAGCGCCTCCAGTTCCTCCGCCCTCAAAAGGCCCTTTTCCCGCGCGTTTTTCATCATGCGCCTTCGTTACGCCCAGCTCACCAGTCCAAACACAAAGCGGTTTTCCAGTCGATTCATACTGGGGGTCACCCGCACCGTGTAGCCGAAGCGGCCGGTCCCGTCCGCCGCTATCCGTCCACTATAGACGTAACGATCCCCTTGCGTCTCGGCCACATCCAGCGGAATCGTCTGCCGTTCCGCAAATTCCCCGTTATGGTCCAGCTTGCCGTAGTAGGCCTCCACCGTAACGTCTTCGGGGCTCAGACTCCCCAGCCGGATACGGGAGGATACCTCGATGAAGTCCCCTACCTTCATCTCCCGTCCATCGGCGGACAGGACCTCTTCCACCGCAACCTCATGCCACCCTGTCATGAGTTTCTGCCGCCAGACCGCCAGGTCTTTCGCCCCGGCAAAATCACTTTCGATGAGTTCGGTGTGCCGCTTAGAGCAAGGCACGTAAAACCGGTTCAGGTAGTCCTGCACCATCCGGTGCGCATTGAAAACCGGCACCAGGCGACGCAGACCCGAACGCATCTTCTCGACCCAGGCCCTGGGAATACCGTCATCTCCCCGGTGGTAAAAAATCGGGATGACCTCCTTTTCAAGCAGGTTATAGAGATCACGGCTTTCGATGTCGTCCTGGGCTTCGTAATCGGTGTAAACCTCCCCATGCCCTATGGCCCACCCGCTGTCCCGATCGTAACCCTCATCCCACCAGCCATCCAGTACGCTCAGATTCAAGGAGCCGTTGGCCAGGGCCTTCATACCGCTGGTTCCACAGGCCTCGAGGGGCCTCCTGGGCGTATTCAACCAGACGTCGCTGCCGGAGACCAGATGCTGGGCGACGTGCATGTTGTAGTCCTCCAGGAAAACGATCCTTTTTCTGAACCGCTCCTGCCGGCTCAGATGGATGATCCGCTTGATGAACTCTTTGCCAGCGTTGTCCTGTGGATGCGCCTTGCCGGCGATGATGATCTGCACGGGCCGTTCGGGGTCGTTGAGGATCCTGCCAAGCCGGTCAGGGTCGCGGAAGAGAAGGGTGGCGCGCTTATACGTAGCAAAACGACGCGCAAATCCGATCGTCAGCGCGTCGGGGGTCAGGATTTCAGCCGTGCGCAGCACCTCCGCCTCCGAGGCTCCCCGCCGTTTCAGCTGCTCCGCCAGTCGGCGGCGGGTAAAACCTACAAGCCGCTCGCGGCTGCGTTCATGGGTGCGCCAAAGCTCCGTGGCCGGAATCTGCTCCACCTGCGACCACACCCGCTCGTTGTCTCGCTCCTCAGGCCAGTTGGGGCCGAAATAACGGTCCAACAGAAAGCCCATCTCCTCCGAGATCCAGGTCGGGACATGGATCCCGTTGGTGATGTGGTCGATCGGGATGTCCTCGACGGGGTTGTGGGGCCACACGCGCTGCCACATCTGCCGCGCGACCCGCCCATGAAGCCGGCTTACACCGTTGCTGTAAGCGGAAAGCCTCAACGCGAGCGTCGTCATGCCGAAGGGTTCGGCGTTGTCCCGAGGATCCAGGCGCCCGTATCCGAGAAGCACCTTGAAGTTCAATCCCAATTCTTTCGTGTATTCTTCGAAATAGGCCCGCACGAGCTCCGGATCGAACACATCGTTTCCCGCAGGCACGGGGGTGTGGGTGGTGAAAACCGAACTGGCCAGCACCACCTCCCGGGCGGCGTCGAAGGTGAGGCCATGTTCTCTGCGCAGGATATTGATCCGCTCGAGAGCCGAGAAGGCGGAGTGACCTTCGTTCATGTGGATCACCGTCGGTTCGATCCCCAAGGCCTTCAAGGCCCGTACCCCTCCGATCCCGAGTACGATCTCCTGCCGGATCCGCATCTCCCGGTCACCGCCGTAAAGCTGCGCCGTCGTCTGCCGGACATCCGGCGCGTTGGTCTCCAGGTTCGTATCCAGCAAATACAGCGGCACACGACCCACGTCCGCGCGCCAGACCGCGACATCCACCGGCTGCCCCTTGAACTGAACCGTCACGTTGACCGGCCGGTTTTCGGCATCGAAAACCCGCTTAATGGGGATATTGCCGAAATCGTTTACAGGATAGGTCTCCATCTGCCAGCCGTCCGAACTCAGATACTGGCTGAAATATCCTTCCTGGTAGAGCAGACCGATGGCGACCAGCGGCAGATTCAGGTCACTCGCGGATTTCAGGTGATCACCGGCCAGGACGCCAAGGCCGCCGGAATAGATGGGCAGACACACCGCGAGACCGAATTCCGCAGAGAAATAAGCGACCTGCACAGGCCCTTCGGCGGAATAGTCCATGGCTTGCACCCGCGGCTGCGAGAGGTATCGTTCGAAGTCTCCACTCACCCGCTCCAGCTGGGCCACAAACCCCTGATCCCGGGCCAGTTCTTCCAGGCGATCCTGACTGACCAAACCCAGCATCAAGACGGGATTCTCGCCGCAGAATCTCCACAACGCAGGATCGATCCGCTGGAAAATCCCTCTGATATCATCCTTCCAGCTGAAACAAACGTTATAAGCCAGGCGTCTGAGACTCTCGAGCTTGTCGGGGAAGCGAGGAACAACCTGATATTTGATCTTCGGCCGCATCTAATCCCATCCTCATTCCATAGGTGTCGTTAACATCGCCCGGTTACGCTGCCTCCGGGGAACAAACGCTCGGAGCGACCTCCGTGCCGAGCGGCAATGGATCCACGCACCGCCTTGCGCACGTTCTTCCGCAACGGCGAACGGATACCGAAAATGATCCCTTATGCAGGAGACTTGTCATCGCATCGAGTTTCCTGTCTGAAAATCCCTGCTCTCGAACGGCCGTCGCCCTCGGAACCATGGAGGATGGCCTTGAACGGCAGGCCACAGGCACCAGGATCACAAAGGACTCTCCTCGGTTTCCAGCCGACGCCCCTCAAAGGCATCTCCGGAACATCCGACTCCCCTGCATCCGTTGGTATTCTAAAGGCAGGACCCCCAAAACGCAAGGCTCTTCCCTCAAAACAAATTTGTTGACTAAAAATCTATCGGGTATGTATTATTGTAGTTTTCATCATAGGGGTTTTCGGCTGAGGGAGGACGTGAAAAATCTCACAACGTTCTGTGCCATCCCTTTCACGTTGGTCCACAGCCCTTCGCAGGGAAGCATTTCTACCCGTCTTTGACAGAACCGATCTCCAAACGGGCCGTCAACCTCTCAGGCCAAAGGGATGTTCGCCGTCCCAAGCTTGCTGAATCGTTCAGGATGTTTTTCCAACATCGTGAACCTGAAAGGCACAGACTGCCAGACAGAAATGTGAGAAAGGAAAAATCATTATGACTGTGACAAAAAAGACTGTTGAAGGAAACGAAGCCGCGGCTCATGTGGCCTATGCTATGAGCGATGTGGCGGCCATCTACCCCATAACCCCTTCGAGCACCATGGGGGAATATTGTGATGAATGGGCCGCGCACGGACGCAAGAACATCTTCGGCCAGGTGCTCAAGGTCGTGGAGATGCAGTCGGAAGCCGGCGCCGCCGGCGCCGTTCACGGTGCACTTTCGGCCGGGGCGCTGGCCACTACGTTCACCGCCTCTCAAGGCCTGCTCTTGATGGTCCCCAACATGTACAAGATCGCAGGGGAACTCATGCCCGGGGTTTTTCACGTGTCCGCCCGCGCTGTGGCCACCCATGCCCTCTCCATTTTCGGCGATCATTCGGACATCAACGCCGTCAAACAAACAGGTTTCGCTCTTCTCTCGTCATCGTCCGTGCAGGGGGTCATGGATCTGGCCCTTATAGCGCATTTGGCCTCGATCCGCTCCAGTGTGCCTTTCCTCCATTTTTTCGACGGCTTCAGGACCTCCATGGAGATCCAGAAGATCGACGTCATCGATTACGCTGACATGGCAAAACTCGTGGACTGGGATGCCATCGAGGAGTTCCGCCGCGGCGCTATGAACCCGGAATATCCCCAGTTGCGAGGGACCGCCCAGAACCCGGATATCTTCTTTCAAAACCGCGAAGCGTGCAATCCCTTCTACCAGCAGGTCCCCTATATCGTCCAGGAAGAGATGGACAAGGTCGCGGACATCACCGGCCGGCATTTCCATCTTTTCGATTACATCGGCGACCCGGAAGCCGACCGCATCATCGTGGCCATGGCCTCGAGCTGCGATGTGATCGAGCAGACGGTCAACTACATGAACAAGCTCGGTGAACGCGTCGGACTGGTGAAGGTCCGGCTCTATCTTCCCTTTTCGAGGGAGCATTTCCTGAGGACCGTTCCTGCCACCGTCAACCGGATCGCCGTTCTAGACCGGACGAAATCCCCCGGGGCAATCGGCGAGCCTTTGTACCAGGACATCTGCACCGCTTTCTGGGCGGAGAGCAAGCGACCGCTTGTCGTCGGAGGACGCTACGGCCTCGGAAGCAAGGAATTCACTCCAACCATGGTCAAGGCCGTTTTCGACAACCTGAAAGGCCACAGCCCCAAGAATCATTTCACAGTGGGCATCAAGGACGACGTCAGTCATACCTCCCTGCCTCTGGAGGAATACGTGGATACCGCTCCCGAGGGAACGGTCCGGTGCAAATTCTGGGGTCTGGGCGCTGACGGGACGGTCGGGGCCAACAAGAATGCCATCAAGATCATCGGAGAGAACACCGATCTGTACGCCCAGGCCTATTTCGCCTACGATGCGAAGAAGTCCGGGGGCATCACCGTGAGCCACCTGCGGTTTTCGCCTGAGCGTATCCGATCCCCATACCAGTTGACCAAGGCGGATTTCATCGCCTGCCACAACCCCGGTTTCGTCAAGCAGTACGACCTCCTCGAGGGCGTCAGTGACGGCGGTTCCTTTCTGCTCAACTCCCCCTGGTCCGCCGAGGAGATGGAAGCCCAGCTGCCGAATGACATGAAACGGACGATCGCACGGAAGAAACTGGATTTTTACAATATCGACGCCGTCAAGATCGCTTCTGAGCTCGGGCTCGGCGGCAGAATCAATATGATCATGCAGGCGGCCTTCTTCAAGATAGCCAACGTCATCCCGCCGGAGGAGGCCTTGGGTTACATCAAGGATGCGGTCAGGAAGACCTACGGCAAAAAAGGTGAAAAGGTCGTCCAGATGAACATCGATGCCGTCGACAAGGCGATCGGCGCCCTTCAGAAGATAGATGTTCCCGCATCCTGGGCCAGCGCCGGTCAGGAACATTACGAGAAGCGCGATGAACCCGAGTTCGTCGAGAAGATCATGCGGCCCATGCTGGCCCAGCAGGGCGACCGGCTGCCGGTGAGCGCCCTGCCGCCTGACGGCGTTTTTCCGACCGCTACGACGCAATACGAAAAAAGAGGCATCGCGATCCGTGTGCCCGAATGGCAACCGGAAAACTGTATCCAATGCAACCAGTGCTCCTTTGTCTGCCCCCATGCCGTCATCCGGCCCGTACTCGCCCGTCCCGAAGACCTTGAGGACGCGCCAAAGGACTTCGTCACCGTCGAAGCCAAAGGCAAGGAACTGAAGGGGTACCGCTACCGCATTCAGATCAGTCCGCTCGACTGCACGGGCTGCGGGAACTGCGCCCAGGTGTGTCCCGCCAAAAAGAAGGCCCTGATCATGAAACCGCTTGAAACACAAAGGGAGCAGGAGGTTCGGAATCATGCCTTCGTCGACGATCTGCCGAACCCGGGAGAACTCATGCCGGCCACATCGGTCAAAGGCAGCCAGTTCCGCAAACCTCTCTTCGAATTTTCGGGGGCCTGCGCGGGCTGCGGTGAAACCCCTTACCTCAAACTGGTTACCCAGCTGTTCGGCGACCGTATGATGATCGCCAACGCGACGGGCTGCTCCTCGATCTACGGAGGATCCGCCCCGAGCTGCCCCTACACGGTCAACGAAGAAGGGCACGGGCCTGCCTGGGCCAATTCTCTGTTCGAGGACAATGCCGAGTACGGTTTCGGCATGGAACTCGGCGTTTCGCAGCGCCGTGAAAAGCTTGCGGACATTGTCCGTGAGGCCGTCAGCCGCGATATCAACCCTGACTTGAAGGAATCTTTGAAGAACTGGCTGGAAAATATGAATGACGGCGACCGATCCAAGCAGTACGGCCGCGCCGTCATCGAAGGGATCGAGCGGACTATGCTCGATTCGGAGGAGGAATTCGATCCGATCCTGCTGGAGATCCTGGAGCGCCGCGACTATCTCACCAAGAAATCCATCTGGATCATCGGCGGGGACGGATGGGCCTATGATATCGGCTACGGCGGCCTGGACCACGTCGTCGCCATGGGCCACGATGTCAACCTTCTCGTTCTCGACACCGAGGTCTATTCCAACACGGGCGGGCAGTCTTCGAAATCGACGCCCACCGCCGCCGTCGCCAAATTCGCCGCCGGGGGAAAACCCTTAGGCAAGAAAGACCTCGGCCGGATGGTCATGACCTACGGGTATGTCTATGTGGCTTCGGTCGCCATGGGCGCCAACAAGAACCAACTGCTCAAGGCCGTGCTCGAGGCCGAATCCTACCAGGGCCCCTCGCTCATCATCGCTTATTCTCCCTGCATCAATCACGGCATCAATATGGGACTGAGCCAGGAGGAAGAAAAGAAGGCCGTAGAAACCGGGTACTGGCCGCTTTACCGGTTCGACCCCCGTCTGAAAGAGGAGGGCAAAAATCCCTTTATCCTTGATTCCAAGGATCCCGAAGGCGACTTCAAGGCGTTCTTGATGGGTGAGGTTCGTTATTCGAGCCTTATGCGGACATTCCCCAAAAACGCCGAAAAGCTTTTCGAGAAGGCTGAAGAGGATATGAGGGACCGGTACGAAGCCCTCAAAAAAATGGCCGGTGAAGTCTGTTCTTAAGACAGATTTCTGAAGAGTCTACTCGGCACAGGTTCCCCGCCACTTCTCAAACGGCTGGGGGCCTGTGCTTTTCAGTCTTTCAAGCTCGCTGTGGCAGGTCAGGTCGTAGTGAATCGGGGTGATGGTAATGTAATTGTTCTTCAACGCCATGCCATCCGTATCGGGATTCCCGCTCTCTACCGGCGTTTCGCCCGTCAGCCAGTAATATGTATGCCCCCGTGGGTCGGTTCGTTTTTCGAAACGTTCGATGAACCTCGAAATCCCCTGCCGAGTCAAAACCACCCCTCTGATCTGTGCCTCGGGAACAGCCGGTATATTGACGTTGAGCGCTGTCCCGACACGCAGCTCCGCCCCGCGAAGAAACCCGATGACCCGCCGGCTGAATCTCGCCGCAAACCGGTAGTCCGGGTTTCTGAGCGTCGCCAGGGAAAAAGCGGCCGACGGCACACCGAGGAAAGCCCCTTCGGTCGCAGCTGAAACCGTCCCGGAATAGAGAACGTTGACCCCAACGTTCGCACCGAGGTTGATTCCCGAAAGGACCACATCCGGAGGACGTTCCAACAACTCCTGAATGGCAATCTTGACGCAATCGGCAGGCGTGCCGTTCACCGCGTAGCCATAAAAACGCCGGGCCTTGCGAATACGCCGGACCCGGAGCGGCGTTGACAGGGTTATAGCATGCCCTACAGCGCTCATCTCGACCTCCGGAGCGACGATGGTCAGATCGAAATCCCGCTTGAGCGATTCATGCAGAGCGTAGAGGCCCGGGGCGTGAATCCCGTCATCATTCGTCAATAGGACATGAAGACGCGGACCATTCATGAGGAACTCCTTCTTATCTATTTTATTGCTTCTCCTGTCCTGCTTCTGTATTCTTTGTATGAATAGAATAAAATATATTCGGCTTTCGGGCCAAACCGATTATATGTAGCGCTCCAAATTATAAAAGTCAAATCGCGGGGGCCAGGAATGCGCCAAATCGAGGCACAGGCTGTCACTGAAGCAGTCAAGGCTGCGGTCGTCAAGGCCAATTATGAGCTCGGGGAGGACGTGATACAGTCGTTCGAAAAAGCGCGTATCGAGGAAGAATCCCCGGTAGGCCGTGAAATCCTCGAACGGTTGATTGAAAACGCCCGGATCGCCCGCATCGAGCGGATCCCGATCTGCCAGGACACCGGCCTGGTTGTCGTGTTTGCAGACGTCGGGGAGGAAGTGGCCGTGTCGAACGGCGGTTTTGCAGAGGCCGTTGAACAGGGCGTCAGGGAAGGGTACGAGGAGGGATACCTGCGCAAGAGCGTCTGCCATCCTTTTACGCGCAAGAATACCGGCGACAATACCCCGGTGATCATCCACTTCAATCTGGTGAAAGGATCCGGGATTCGGATGTGGGTGGTGCCGAAGGGAGGCGGCAGTGAGAATATGAGTCGTTTGTTCATGCTACCGCCATCCGCCGGCTGGACCGGTGTGAAGGAAAAGATCGTCCTGACGGTTGAAGAGGCCGGCCCCAATCCTTGTCCCCCGACTATCGTGGGAGTAGGGATAGGCGGCAACTTCGAGCAAAGCGCACTCATGGCAAAGAGATCTCTTCTCCGCCCCCTGGGGGAACCCAACCCCGACGACGAGTTGGCCAGGATGGAGCAAGAGGTCCTGGAGGCCATCAACCGGACCGGCATCGGGCCTCAAGGGCTTGGTGGACGGATCACTTCTCTGGCAGTGCACATCCTCATGATGCCCTGCCATATCGCGAGTCTGCCACTCGCCGTCAATATTCAATGCCACGCGAGCCGTCACCTGGAGGTCACCCTTTAACAACAGGAGCCGCCCATGGATCGATCCATCCATCTCAAAACTCCCCTGACAGCCTCCGATGTCGCTGCCCTTCGGGCAGGTGACCGGGTCATCCTGAGCGGTGTTCTCTACACGGCAAGAGACGCAGCCCACAGACGACTGATCGACTTGATCGAAGCGAAAGAACCCCTTCCCATCCCATTGGCTGGCCAGGTGCTCTATTATGTCGGGCCTTCTCCGGCACCCCCGGGGCGCCCTATCGGGGCGGCCGGCCCTACTACAAGTTACCGGATGGACCCTTACACACCACAGCTCCTGGAAAAAGGTTTGAAAGGCATCATTGGAAAGGGAAAACGGTCAGAGGCCGTCAAACAGGCCCTGATGACCTATGGCGCTGTCTATTTTGCAGCGATCGGCGGGGCGGGGGCTCTGATGTCCCAGTCTATCCGCAAGGCGACCGTCGTTGCTTATCATGACCTCGGCCCGGAGGCCATTCGTGAACTGTACGTGGAAGGAATGCCTTTAGTCGTGGTGAATGATACGGAGGGAAACGATCTTTACGAAGAAGGTCGCAAGGCTTATCGCATTGCCTGAAACCTTCCCACCCGAAAGCCCGTGACGGTCCGTCGATTCCGGGTGAGGTGGATTACGTAAACCACGTTAACACAGGCGCTTTAGAGGCTCATTCCCCTTTAGCGTTTGCTTGACGGATTCTGAGCCTTTTTCAAAGGAAAACACCACACTCCCTGGAAAGAATCAGATGAAAAAGGGTTTGCGCTTCCCATGGTTGACCATTCTTGCCCTGCTGGTGATAGGGCTTGGAGTCGGATACTATTTTTACTCGCACCAGCGACCGCCCAACCAGCATCGCGCCGTGATCGAAACGGCCGTGCAGGAGGAACAACCGCCTACGGAGGCGAAGCCGGAACAAGCCTCAGGTCCCGAGGAACGGGCAACGCCAGAAGAACTTGGCGATGAGACGCCCGAATCACCGGCAACACAGGAGCCTGCGGCCGGCGAGCCGGAGCCGGACCCCTGTGATATCCTGTTTTCACGCTTGCAGAATTATTGTGAATATCTCAACGGGACGGAATACTTTCAGCGCCTGAGTCCACAGACCGATGCCTACGAGCGTTTCCAGGCCGTCCTCAAACAACTGGCGGACCACCCCCCTGTGCCTGCCGGAGAAACCGGCAGTCCACGGATTTTGCTTGCCAATCTGTATCATTTCTTCAGGACGCTCAAGGCCCAGGACTTGCGCCTCGCGAAGGAGATCCTGGCAAACGAACCGGATAGCATCGAAGACACGTTCGATATGCTCTTCAGTTGGCTGATGCTGAACGCCCCTTGCGGAGACCCGGACGGCATCAGACCCTCTTTCGAAGTGACCTATACCTATGCGGTGTTCTTTGCCAACACGGTGGGAGGAAGAGCCTATCTTTTCCGGCGCCCCCCCAGCGTTCGGCTGGTTGTCCAGTATTATGCGCTCATGGTGATTTATGAAGCCGATCAAAGAAAGGCCAACTCATATGGTGTGGATCTTCTGCCCTTGCTCGCACCTCTTCGCAATGAGATCAGCCGTTTTAACGATTTGATCTTCCAGCAGCAATACCTGACAAACCTGGACCGTATCGAATACGAATATCAGCGGTTACGATAGCTTGTGCCCTCCTGCATCCAAGAGTGCGCAGGCTTCTACCATTGACCTTCGACATCCGCTTCGTCCGCCACAGGCAACCGCCCGTCCAGATAAGCCTGAACAGCCTTTCTGACCGTACCCTCGGCCTCTGCGTTGTTGGCTACAAGAACCTGCCCGGCCTTGAGTGCCTTGAATGCGTTCGGGCCGCAGTGTCCGGTCAGCAGGACATCCACGCCCTTCCCGCCGATGTCTGCGGCGGCCTGGATGCCGGCCCCTTTCAGGGCGTTCAGATTTTCGCTGTTATCCACCACCTCGACTTCCCATGTATTGGAATCCACGATCAGGATGTAGGACGCGCGCCCGAACCTTGGATCCACATCGGCATCCAGATCCTTTCCTCTCGCACTTACAGCAATTTTCATTTTCGGAACCTCCGCATCGGCAGGGACATCAGACGGCTGCGACCGTTTCGACGGCCTTTTCTTCATACTCTTTGATGGCTTTCTGCAGCGTTTTCAAAGCCAGTCGCGCACAATGCACCTTTTGATCCGGAAGTTTTTCCAATTCCTTGTATAGCGTGTCGAGGTCGAGCTTTGCAGCCTCATCCAATCGCTTTCCTTTCGCCAAACCGGTCAAGGCGCACCCCGATGCAACGGCCCCTGGACAGCCGAGGATCTGTATCTTGGCATCTCGAATCACACTGTCCTCGATTTTGAGGGTAAGCTTCATCGAATCGCCGCAAGGTCCCGTCAGGTCCGTCACCTGGTCGGCGTCTTCCAAAATGCCCATATTGGCCTGAGTTCTGAAATATTCAATAGCCTTGTCGGAATAACCGGATTCCGAAAGCATTTTGTAAACATCATCTGTCAGTGTCTTGTTTTCCATGACCCCAAAATCCTCTTTCTCGTTGGACTGCCAGCTAACGGCCGCCTCCGCCGCCGCACACCTGATCCTCACCGATGAGAGGCAGCCGGCCGGCGATCAGATCCTCAACTACGGGCCTGATGGCAGGTCTTTCCACGTCGTAATACACATCGATTCCCATCTGCCTGAAACCCATCAGCGGGCGCATGCCTATCCCCCCGACGATGAGTGCATTCACCCCATGCTCGGCCAGCAAATTGACAGGGACCATACATCCACCCTGCACGTGGGATTGATTGGGAACGGTGGCCACTTCTTTAATCCGTCCCTCCTCGACATCGATCAGCGTGAACACATCGCAATGACCGAAATGTCCGGATCGCTGACCATCCATTCCCCCGGAACCCATTGACGGGACGGCAATTCTTCCTCTCTCCATACCCAAAAACCTCCTCAGGCATTTCCTTTTAAAACGGCGTCTACCAGCCGATCATAGGCGTGGTTGACTTCCAATTCATCCATGGCAAGGAGCGCATCCAACTTCCCCTCATCGGCCAGCTCAACCATCTTCGGCTCGATAGGGATCTGACCGAGTAGGGGCACCTTCATCGTCTTGCTCAGTCGCTCGCCTCCACCCTTTCCGAAAAGATCGATCTTTTGTCCACAATGCGGGCAACTGAAGCCGCTCATATTTTCGACGACACCTAGGATCTTCATCCCAACCTGACGGCAGAAATTAATCGATTTTCGGACATCCGCCAAGCTGATCTCCTGGGGTGTAGTCACAACAAGCGCCTCTGCCTCCGGAATCGTCTGCGCGACCGTGAGCGGTTCGTCGCCGGTGCCTGGCGGAGAGTCTGCAATCAGAAAATCCAGCTCCCCCCAGGTAATATCCGATATGAACTGCCGTATAGCGCTGATTTTGAGCGGACCGCGCCAGATGACCGCCGCGTCCCGATCGCCCACTAACATCTCCAGAGACGCCACCCGCAGATTTTCAGAGAAGGCGCAAGGTCGGATGACACCCTCGCCCTCCATTTCAAATCCCCCCTGTAAGTCCATCAAGTGAGGGATGCTCGGCCCGTGAAGATCTACGTCCAAAAGACCCACCCGCTGTCCCCGGGCACTCAGCCGAAGGGCCAGATAGGCGGCGACCGTACTTTTTCCTACGCCCCCCTTGCCGCTCATCACGAGGATTTTTCTCCCGATTTTTCGCAGGTTCTCCCCGATCAACCGGTCCTGCTCCAACCGTTCGAAATCAGCAGGGGTGCTTGGTTTATCATCGTTGCTCAAAGGCTTCAAATCATCTCCTCTCGCTTCCAGGCCAAATCAGGCTCCAATCATGGATAGCCGCGCTTACGCCGGCCCGCCTAGTTTCAATCCGTACATGCTCTTTTTCGCCAATCTCAGCGTCAATCTGCACGTTTGCTTGTGCGGCGACCTGCAGGTCGCCTCCGCGCAAACCCTTGATTTCCTTGATATTGGTCAAAAATCCTCATTTCCGGATTGGAGACTGAGTTCTACCGGAAAATCATTTCCGGATGGGGACCTCCTTGCGTGGCTGCCCCGATCGGTCATCAGAATTGAGCACCCGCGGCCGTCGGCCAAAAAAGAGAACCTCTCCATCCCTCATTTGCAGACCTGGAATGGAGAGGCTCTTCTCTGAGCCAGAAACCTGATGGGTTTTGAGCCGAAAATGGTCTTTTTGCCCTCCTCGGCGTCAACCTGCACGTTTGCCTGTACAGGCGACCGACACATCATCGCCCGCTCGCAACCGCTGGTGAAAATCCACCTTGCTCAGGCCCGATACACAGAAATCTCATGCGACCTGAAGATCAATCCTAGATCTCAAGCCAAGAATCAGAATACAGCGACTGACCCAGAATGACTCTCGCAGTCTTCACATAATCCTGAAGCTCTTTCGAGAGGCTGTTCATGTCAATGTTTTCCTCGTCCATGACCTTGTGGATGACTTCAACGATATCAGGGCGCTTTCCACGGGCGATCGCGACCAGACCGTCATCGTATGCATCGGCGATACAGGAGTACATGCCTTTCCGCTCGAGCATAACCATGTAGGTCTGATTCAGAATCGGCCGCAGGTGATCCGGCGGCCCGTTGGAAACATTCGAAAGCCCACAGGTCGACTTGCACCCCGGAGCGATATCCTGAAGCATTTCCTGGAAGGCCAAAAGGCTCATCAACTGAGGCTGCTGGATGTTGACAGGCGTCACAATACCATCCACAAAAATATCTTCGTTCGGCACACCAGCCTCGTTGGCGGCATAGATCAATTCGACTGCTAGAGCGGCCCGCTCATTCTCATCCCGAGGCAACCCATCAGGCCCCCACATCAGGGCGATCATGTTAGCCTTGTATTTCACGGCCAGAGGAATCATCTTCTCGTAACGCTCGGGCCGGCACATGATGGAATTGATGATCGCCTTGCCTTTGTGGGCCGCCAATCCGGCTTCCATTGCCTCGATGTTGGACGTGTCCAGACACAGGGGCGGGCTGTCTCCAATGGCTTCCTGAACTGTCTTGACAACAAACTCCATCAGTTCGGGGCCACCTTTCCTGGCAGGACCCAGATTGATATCGATCCAGTCCATGCCTTTTTCCTTCTGCCGCATCGCTTCCTCGACGATCGGACGCGGGTCTTTTTCCTTGAAGGCTTTCCCGATCTGGCGGTTGATGACGTTCAGGTTTTCTCCAATCAATAACATTGGTCTACTCCGTCGTTTGAGATTAGAAACAAAGCCGATTCGTGCCTTACTTAACCATTTCCTTCAGGAACTTAGGAATCAGGGAAGCGTCCCGCGGTCCAATCAGAATCTCCCAGCCGGGCAGTTCCTCTTCCATATCCCCGCTGATGGAAGCCGCATAACCGGGAATGATGATCTTCTTGTGTTTCACCTTGTCCTCAATGCCGCACTTCTTGACGAACATCCCCACGGCATCCCCGGAGAATTTGCCCGCAGCCCAGGCGGTCATAACGGACAATCCTTCGGTATCCATAATAAGCAGCCAGCTGGGAATCCGGCTTCCTTCGATCTCGCCGCTGACGATAAAGTACGTCAACGAAAAATTGGTCGTGATCAGAACCGGCGAGTTCTCATCGGGCGAACCAATCTCGTAGATCCCCTGGGTAACCGTCATCGGCCGCTGCGGGTCGGTATAGATATTGAGACGCTCGAGCAGCAGCGGGAAGAGGCTCGCGCCCGTGAAGTCCGAAAGCACGACGATGCCCGCATATTTGGCGATCAAAAGCGCACCGAACAGGGTCTCCATATGGAGATTGCCGGCCATCTCACAGGGGAAGGCGATCGTCGGAAAACCAAGCGACCGGTTCCCGGCCTTGAGCGCAGCCCGCCGGATCGCCACCTGGTCCTGCAAAACCTGTTTGGATTCCCGTGCACCGGAATCGAGAACCAGGTCCTTCAGGCCCATGCCGGTCAGTTTGTTGGTCAGGCTGATCAGGCCGTCTACATTGTCGGCCTTGACCGCCAGTGGAAGGCTCTTTTCCTTCGCAAGGGCCCCCATGGCGTCTGCGTTCTCAGCCGTAGCGGCATAGAGAAGGGGCTTCTTGAAGCCGCAGGCATCGACGCCGGCCTTCATGACATCTTCTTTTTCCGTCATGAGGATGAGGTTGAACTCGCTTTCTTCGGCAATCTTCTTTGCTGCAGCCGCAAAGGCGCCGGCATCGCCGTTCACATCCTTCAGGGCCACCAGTTCGGGCCTGAGGTTCAAACCAACACGTTCATACTGGAGGGTATTCCAGGCCTTGAGCTTGGTATCCAGCGCGGCGGCATCGATATCGGACGGAACCAGTGCGGCAAGCGCAGTCGGATTATAAAAGGTCTTTTCGTGCCTGAACATAACGGTCTCGCCGCCCGTCTTGAAGGCACGAACGCCGGCGCCGATCGCCACAGGCCGAATCGGAGGTGCGGAGGCCTCGGCCAACTGCTCTCGCGCCTCATCGGACACGTAAGGGCAGGCATCCAGCTCCGCCTTGCCTGAGGCCAGATTCATGGCAAAGGCAAGGCAGGTAGGGACCCCGCATTCTCCACAATTGGTCTTCGGCAACAACTTGAATATCTGAATTCCAGTTAATCCCATGATTTTCTCCTGATCACGATTGAGAGGGCCAGGGCCGCGGCGCGGCCCTGGCACCGGGTTATTTAGATATAGCCGATCACAGACTAGCCGACGATGGGCTCCATCTTCAATGCCGGATGGTCCTTCTCTTTCAGGAAGGGCATGATTTCATCTTCGGTGATCCCGACTGTTTCATCCGCAATCCTGTCCACCAGATCGGGCATTCCCAACTCCTCACCACGCTTCACCAGCCGATCACGAATCTCTTCCTTGAGCGACTTGGGCATCCACACGATCCTTTGCAGCCCGCCGTCCCCGACAATGAACTTCCGCTGCGTGATGTTGTACTTGGAATGTCCGACGAACCCGGGCGAAGACTGACCGCCGCCCATGACGCCAGCGAGGGTCGTAAATTTCATTCCGCACGGCGTCTCACCCGTGTAGTCACGGTGCACCGTCATAACGCCGTTGCAGCCGGGCAACACCGCTGCAATACACTCGCAGCAGCCGCAAGTCGTCATCGGATCATTGACCAGGCTGTAAAAGTTGTAATGGGTAATGGCCTGGCGGGAAGCCTTGAATACGAAATCGTTGACGCCCTTCCACTGTCCCAACTTCGGGTCGATACATTCACCCTTCTCGACAGGCTGGTTGGGTCCGGTCGGGTTGATCTCAAAGGACGCTTTGCAGTCCATCCAGTTGTATGCGCCGCAAAGGCCGGTCCGTTCGGGGCTGACCATGCAGACATGGCTGGGGGCAAAGGACTGGCAGAGGGTGCACGAGTAATAAGTCTCGACACTCTCGTCGGTCATCTTCTCGACGCGGTCGTCGCGGAGTTTATACTCCGCGCGCGCGCGCTTGGTCAATTTATCGACATCTTCCTTCTTCGTGTAAAGGGTCACAGCGACCTTATCGAGGATGCTGCCGAAATCCTGATGCAGTTTCGCGTGCAGGATCTTGCCGATATCCTTGATGGTGAAGCCCTTTTCGATCGCCTGCTGGCCGACGCGCACCCAGGAGATGTCCCTCTGTCCAATATGCATGATGCCCTGCGCATAGTTGATCAGATGGTGAATCTGCCGCTCCAGAATAGGCTCGAAGTCAGGCTGCATCTTGCGCCCGGCGACCTGGACGTAAATGCCGAGAGGCAGACGGTCGCCCTTCTTGATGTCGGTCACATCAGGCCCGATGACATCGACGTGTCCATCCTCGATCTCGTTCATCTCAGCCATCTTGACGAGCTCGGTGCACTGGGTCTTACCGCCGCCCATCTCGAGGTACAGATCGTCCTTCCGGACACGTTCACCCTCGAAGGCAGGGCCGTAAGCCAATGGGATGTCGATCTTCGAAATCGTGACCTTCAGACCTCGGACTTCGATGGACTTCTGGCTCATCTCTTCGATCGGCACATTCGCCACGACGTGCTCATACGTACACACGCCGGTGGGAAGGATTTCAGGAATGTCCGTATCGGCCAGCGTGGGGAAGCCCCAGTTGACGCATCCAGCGGCATTGGCCGCCCATTCCGCGTTGACTTCACCAAGGGCATTCACGAACGCGAAAATACGGTTCTTCTGGTAGGCGAGCATCTTCTTGTAGTCGCCAGCCTGGATACCACCAAAGGAGAGACCGGCGCGGTTCGCGAAACCGAGCGCGAAGACGGCCGCCGATATGTCCGGACCAAACGGAACGAGACGGGTGTTCCACCCGATCTGGACGCCTTCCTGGATCAACTGTTCGGCGAAGGTGGTCCCATTCTGGTTGGCCGCCATAAACACATAGATGCTCTTGAGCTGATATTCTTCAGCAAGCTTCTTGGCCATCGCCGAATCGGGCGCGGCGCCCACGATGGCTGCAAAGCCGGGTGCTGTTCCATCCACAAATTCGACGCCGCGCTTCCGCATGATCGCGTCGTCCGCAGCCCCAAGCCAGATCTTCCCGTTTTCGACATCCGGGTCTTCGACCTCGGGCTGATAGAACCCAGGATCTTCGACATAACGGATCGCCTCAAAGATCTCCTCGGCGAACAGGGCGGCCATGCCGGCATCCAGCAGGGGCCCGAGGTAGGGCAGATGGCAGTCCTTCTTCACGTGGGGGGGCAGAAGCTTGCGCGCAAACTCCAGCGGCTTCTTGGCTGAATCCAGGTCGGTCACTTTGATGCCGGTCAAGGAGTAGATGATCGGCAGGAAGTAGGCCGTGTTGGGAAACTCAAGCTTCTGGCTGCCGCCGTAGGTCTCCAGGGCTCTTTTGTACTTCCCTTCAGCCTTGGAAACAATGTTGTAGGCACCTTGGATTGCTGCGAATGCTACTAACTTAGACATAACAACTTCCTCCCTTCTTAAGAGGCATTATTTCAGTTCGCGTTCGATTAAGCGGCTTCCAAATCACGGCGTGCCGCCATATCAAAGAGGACACGCTCCCTGGCCTTGTCAATGCCAAGGGCCTTACGTTTCTTGTCGATGTGTGCGATCATCTTCTGGGCATGTTCATAAGGATCCACGACCATATCCCACATACCGCCGTACATGTCCTCGAGTTCCTTGTAAAGGTGATTTTCGAACACAGGCGCACCGCTGACGGGCAGGGTCACACCGAAGACTGTGTACACGCCTGATACGACGAAGTAATGGCCGATGCTGATGGCCTTTTCACTCATCCACTCCGGTGCAGAGCCCGCTGCCGGCAAGTCACTGATGTCGTTGCCCAGCCCACCGGCCTTCACCACTTCGGCTGCGGCCATCAGGATGCGGCTGTTGTCGACACAGGAGCCCATGTGCAGGACGGGCGGAATGCCGACGGTCTCGCAGACTTCGGCAAGACCCGGCCCGCAGAACACCTTGGCGGACTCAGGGGTCAGGAGGCCGGCCTTCGCGCAGGCGATGGCATTGCAGCCGGTCGTCAAAACGATGACGTCGTGTTTGATCAGCTCTTTGACAACGGTCAGGTGACCTTCATTGTGCACGGTGCGCGCGTTGTTGCATCCCACGACACCACCGATTCCACGGATCCGACCGTTGATGATGTTGTCGTTCAAGGGGGTGTAAGACGCGCGGAACGTCCCTCCCAGGTGATAATTGATGGCCTCATAGCTAAACCCGGCAACCAGATCAGACTTTATGTCGGGAATGATGACCGGCTTCGAACGGTTGGGAAAATTCTCGATGCCCGTTCTGACAATCTTCTTCGCATCTTCGAATGCGGTGTGTTCATCGAACTCGATATGAACGGTGTCACCGGAAGCGATCTTAGCACGGGGGTTTGTGGTAATAACCTTCGTATGGAAGCACTGCGCCACGTTGGCAATGTTTTCCATGATGCACTGCACGTCCACGACCATGGCATCGACGGCGCCGGTCACGATGGCTAGTTCCTGCTGTAGAAAATCACCGCAAAGTGGAACACCATGGCGCATTAAGAGTTCGTTAGCCGTGCAGCAAATGCCACTCAATTGAATCCCGTGCGCGCCTTTCGACTTAGCAAGTTCGACCATTTCCGGGAGTTCAGCGGCCTGGACAATCATTTCGCTCAACAGCGGTTCGTGGCCATGGATGACGATATTGACATGATCCTCTTTCAGGACGCCGAGATTTGCAGTACTTTTAATGGGGTAGGGGCATCCGAACAAGACATCCTGGAGGTCCGTGGCGATCATCGATCCGCCCCAGCCATCACCGATGGCGGCGCGGCTGCACTGCTCGACGATGTTCTCATAATGCTGGTCGACACCAATGTGGGTCCGGTGCATGATCTCGACGATCTCGCGGTCGATGCCGCGGGGCACCACACCTAGTTTTTTCCACAGTTCATAGCGGGGTGCCGGGGCGCGTTTGGCTGTGCAGACTTCCCCCTGCTGCTGGCCCCACTGGGCGAGAGCGGCCTCGCCGACTTCCACGGCGATCTCATCGATGTCCCGGTCAAGGACCTCGCCATTTTCGCCCTCTACGGTGATGTCAACGCCGAAGTCAGGCGCGATCTCGAGAAGTTTCTTGGTGTCGCGGATGTGATAGTCGTGGGTTTCTTTCCTCGCGGCTGCAAGGAAGGTCTCGGCAACACCGCGCCCGTGGTCCGAGTGGGCTGCGGCGCCTGCGGCGACCATCCGGGCGAAATTTCGTGCGGCGATCGTTTCCGCGGTGGCGCCGCAGAGGCCTTTGCGCGTGTCCTTTCCTTCCACTCCGCCCTTGGGGAGCGGCAGGCGGCATGGTCCCTGAGCGCAATTCTTGCAGCAGGTCCCTTGAACGCCGATGTTACAGGGCTTCATGCTCTGGGCGCGGTCGAAAATAGTCTCGACTTCAAGATCCCAGGCCCTCTCGATCATTTGTGCACTTGCCGGGTCAACCGTCAGGTCTTGGGCCCTCACAGGGGCTTTTTCTTTTTTGACTGCCTTCTTGACTTCTTCAGTCGTCATTTCGGGGTTCCTCCCTTTATTTCCGGAATCATCCGTAGCATTTTAAGGTTGGTTGGCAATTAGATACGCTTATGAATCCTGTCAATATTGGCTATCATGCGGTCAACCAGGCCGGGCTGTTCCTTGGCAGGCGTCTTGCTGGTTACGGTGCTGACCTTCCGCTCCCCAGCGGCCTTTTCGCGTTCCAAGGCCCGCTTGTACCTCAGGGCCTGCAGTTCCTCTTTTTCCTTAGCTTTCTGCTCTGTAGCGGCCTTGGCTTCTGCCTCGGCCTTTTTCTTTGCCTCGGCTTCAGCCTTCGCTTTGGCTTCCGCTTCCGCTTTCGCTTTGGCTTCTGCGTCCGCTTTCGCTTTCGCCTCCGCGTCCGCTTTGGCTTTCGTTTCTGCATCGGCTTTGGCCTTGGCCTCCGCCTCCGCCTTGGCCTTCGCCTCGGCTTCGGCCTTCGCCTTATCTTCGGCAGGCGGCGCAGCAGGCGCGGCCTTCGGTGCCGCAGCCGCAGGCGCTTCCTTCACTTCTTTCTTCTCCACCGCAGGTTTCGCTTCCTTCTTTTCCGGCGCCGCCGCCTTGGCGGGCTTCTCTTTGGCAGGGGCTGCGCCTTCACCGAGTTCCAGATTCGGCTCGGGGGACAATGCCACCAGGTCCGCTTCCTGCAGTTCAAGCTTCTTCGCGATGGGCTGGACGTCCATCGCCATACCGCCGTTCAATGTCAAATCGATGAAAGAGCGGACAAGACGGACGGACTCCGGGTGACGGAGAATAACGATATCGGACCCTGCAAGCAGGTAGCAGACAGCAGCGACCGATTCCATCAGGATCGCACGGTTTTCAGGATCTCCCAAGGTGGGGGCGTCCTGGATGGGCTGCCCGGCTTCTTTGCATTTCCAGACTTCGTTGCCGACGTTATTGATCAGGGGCAGCTGGAGCTTATCGTCTTCCTGCGTCAGAGCGGCCATGCGGATACGCTCCATGACGGAGTAGCTGTACTCCAGCCCGTACCCGAGACCACCGGTGGTCGGATCGATCAAGATCTTCTCGCTGGGAACGCCCAGGTTGCCAAGAAGAATATTGAGCTGCTTGGCTAAGTTCACGTCAATGGGGGAAGAAGCTACAATGCAGTGGCCATATCCGAGAGCACTTGCCCCTACTCCCTTGTAGTTGCCTTCCTCTATGGGCGAGAGCGCGACATTCTTGCCGTCGCACAGCTCGGAGATCTTTTTGAGAACCGCTTCATCCTTCTGATTATTGGCGGTTCCCCAGACTACCAGAGGCACGTCAACGGCGTCGGCCACATTTTTGGCCACCTGTGCGGCCTCTTCCGGACTGCGGTCCATCCCGTTCGGGTCCGTGCTCTTGAGCTGGAGAACGATCAGGTCGGCTCCGTACTCCGTAACGCACTTTTTTGCCCATGCTTCTGCGGAGGTGATGACATCCTTAAAAGGTTCCACCGCTGCAGCCGGCCACTCCTTGCTGGGATCATAGTCCCAGATCTCCATGGCGATCTTCGGCGGGTTGGGCGCACTGCCTTCGAAGGTGTAAAATGGATAGCTATCCTGTCCACCAAACTTGAGTGCGCCGGAACCAGTTCCAACGGTCGTTACCCCTATCTTTCCTGAGTAGGGTTGTTTTGGAATTTCAAAGGCCAATTTTCTCTACCTCCTTCTTGGATTTAATCACAAGACCTGTGACTGCCCGTTAACGTGGTTTCCATTCTGAGAGAAAGCGATTCTCACTCAGCGGTACATCTCTTAACCGATCTCACATTCCGACAGGGTCGGCGCGATGTTCGAGGGGGCGCTCCGACAAAATCCGTAGAACCAAGACGGCAGGGTCTTTTGCCATGCTTCTCCATGAATTCCGAGGGGGCATGATCGATACCACTGGGTGAAAATGGCTCTTTCTCGATCAGACCGGCTTTTGTTTCACGATATGATCGCTGGGAAGGCCTCTACGCTTATGTAGGAGGATGAGGCAGGCCGAAAGATCTGCATTTTGTTGCACTACGTCTCATTCAGCTTCCTTTCCCAGGATCATTGTGAAAAATAGAACAAAACAGGTCAAAAAAATATGTCTCCGCCAGCATGAGAGAGAGACCTTCGGGGCTGTAAAGTATGATGAAGACAGCCAGCTTGTCAAGTCATTTTTGCTGTAATTCAAAGGGCTTCGTCCCAGGTCCTTGATCCAATATATAGTGCTTTTTTTATCTTGAATACAATATATTGTTTCAAAGCCACGGACCTGCTTACACACTTCTTTCCCTGCGGTTTTCGCCTCCGCAACAGGCAGCCTTTTGCGACAAACATTGGAAAAGCAAAATCTGGATTGTCCTGCATTCCTTCATGAACGAACGGGGGATGCCCTCGCAGGTGCTTCTTTTCAGAGCGGAAATGATTCCCGGGTAGAACTCGGTTTCCAATCCGGGAATGAGGATTTTTAGCCAATATCAAGGAAATCAAGCGTTTGCGCGGCGGCGACCTGCAGGTCGCCGCACAAACAACCGTGCAGATTGACGCCGAGATTGGCTAAAAAGACCTTTCTCGGATGAAAGCTAGAGTATTTTTTCAAAGATCGCGTAGGAGGCCTGCAAGGCCTTGCTATCCGGGCCTAAATCGAATGTAGGCCGTCCTTGAAGGTCGAAGGCTTGAACCAGCGGATCCTCCGGAACAATACCCAAAAGCTCGAGATTGTAGCTCTTCACGGCCTCTTCAACAGCCTGTTCCTGACCTTCCGGCGCCTGGTTGACCACCAGGCATTTTCGCCCGATCCTCAAGTGCAATTCGTCAGCGAGCTCAATGATTCTGGCTGCTGCCTGGATCCCCCTTCGCGTACTGTCCGAAACAGCCAGAAGCACATCGATATTATTCGTTGTCAGGCGGCTCAGGTGCTCCATCCCGGCCTCATTGTCAATCACCACATAAGGATAATTGTCCACCAGCTTTTCGAGATACTGGGTCAGAAGCGTGTTGGCCGCGCAATAGCAGCCCGCTCCCTCCGGGCGGCCCATGACAACCAGGTCGAAGCCCTTGGCTTCGACAACCGCTTCCTGAAGCTTCATCTCCATGAAAACATCTTTCGTCATACCCGAAGCCACGCCTTTTTTCATCTCTTCCCGTGCTTCCCCGAGGGTACCCTCGACTTTCAATCCCAACACCTCGTTCAGATTGGCATTGGCATCGGCATCAACGGCAAGAACCGGTGTGCGGCCGGTCTCAACCAGAAATTTGATCAGCCAGCCAGCCATCGTCGTCTTACCTGTTCCACCCTTTCCAGCCATTGCAATTGAATAACTCATGCGTCTTCCCCTCTCCAAAAAAATATTTGATTTTATAGCAGAATTTTGTTAAAAAGTAAAGATGTCAAGAACTTCTGGAACACCATTGAAATCACCTCGGAAACCGTTGACTGCCCTATGTGGAACCACGTCTACCAAGCCCTCCAACAAGAAATCGATCCAGATGAATTTCATACCTGGCTTGGTCAAGTAACCTTGAGGAGCCTCAAGAAAGATCGTCTGGTCCTCTCAGCGCCGAATAAATTTGTGGCAAGCTGGATAGCCGACCATTATATTCGACAAATCCAGGATACATTCAAGAGGATTTTCGATCTCACCCCCAAGATCGAGATCGAACAACGATCCTGCCCTGCTTTGGAAAAGCCCTCTTCCGCCGCTCTATTCGAACCCCCTCAAGGCCGCAGGGTCGCGGCTGCCGACCTCATGTACACCTTCGAAACATTCATCGAAGCCGAAGAAAACCGTTTTGCACGCGCCCTTTGCTTGCAGATCTGTGAAGACCCGGGAAAAGACTACAACCCGCTTTATCTTTTTTCCGCTGTGAGCGCAGGAAAATCCCATCTGCTTCGTGCCATCGCCCACAGACTGCTTATGAAGGCGCCTAAAATCAGGTGTCCCTACCTGACCGCAGACGCTTTCACCGATTCCATGGTGCATGCTTCCAGAAATCATCGTCTCCCAGAGTGGAGGGCCCAACACGAAGCATTTGATGGACTTTTGATCGACGACCTTCACCGTTTCGAAGGAAGGGAAGCCTCTCAAAAAGAATTCTTGCGACTCTTCGACACCTACCAGCAAACGAACCGTCAAATCGTTCTAGCCGCGAACCAGCCACCGAACCATTTGACGAGGATCATTCCGGAGCTCCGGTCCCGGCTCCAGTGGGGTTTATTTGCCGAGATTCTTCCCCCGAGCCAAACCTTGAAAATAAAGATTTTAAAAGCGAACCCACACCTGGGCCTTTTCGAAATTCCCGAGGATGTGCTTTTTTTTCTCGCCGGAGACACGCAAGATCTAAAGACATTAGTCGAGCGCTCCATTGCCCTTGCAACCCATCTTTCTCTTCAAAAGGGCCCCGTAGACTTGGCTACGATACGCAGCGTCATTAAACGGCCGCACGAAAAATCGATTTCCCTCGGCCATATCCAGGAAATCACTTCCGCTCACTTCCGGATACCGGTCTCGGAACTCGTTTCGCCCAGCAAGACCAGACGCACGGTCTATCCAAGACAAATAGCGATGTTTCTTGCGAGAAAATGGACCAAGCTCTCCTTCAAAGACATTGGCAAAGCCTTTGGAAATAAAGATCATTCGACCGTTGTTCATGCTGTACAACGAATTGAAAACCTGAAAGTGTCCGAAACCTCCGTTCTCGATGATATCCGAAAAATCGAAACATCGCTGGTCTAAAAACCCAGCAAGCCGGGTTCAATGGAACAGATGCATAGTGAACTACATCCAGGGAAGAAAGGGCATTTTTGCCAATCTCGATGTCAATCCTCACACCTCTTGATAGGCATTCCACACCTTTCCTCAGCTCAAACGCTTTATTTCAAACTATGCGGAAAAATACGCATTTCAGGACTGAAACCTTTGCCGTGCTGGCCCCTTTTCTCCCGATGGAAATCAAGGAAGTGAAAAATTTGGAGACATTCTTTCAGTATGAATGGCAAAACCCTTCATAACTGCTTCCCCTTTTTGAAACCGACAGCGTTTTTGTCGAGAATGTTCTGAGACACAAAAAACATGGTCAGCATATATCTTGTGGAATATCGAAGCTTTATATCATTTTTCAACAATTTAACTTTTTGTATTTATCTTTATAGATTGTAAATATATAAATTCATAATAACCAGAATACCGACAGAAAGAGCGACCGGAGGGAAAGGCATGGATATCAGCATTGACAGGGATGAACTTTATAGAGCAATTGCCAGGGCGCAGAGTATTATAGAGCGAAAAAGCAACATGCCGATTCTGTCAAATATTCTTCTAAGCGCTAGAAATGGAACTTTATCAATTTCTGCCACCGATCTTGAATTAGGATTTCAAAATGAAATTCCAGTTCAGATAAACAGTGAAGGAAATATCACTATTTCTGGAAGAAAATTGTTTGAGATATTGAAGGAAGGAAAAAATAACAATATTAAAATACAGGAAAAAGAGAATAACTGGGTCTTTATCACCGACGGTTTCACGCGTTTTAACCTCGCCACATATCCTGCTGATGAATATCCTGTATTTTTCGAACCAGATGAGATTGAATTAGTGGACATATCAGGTGCTTTGCTTTCTGAAATGATCGAAAAGACGGTATATGCCGTTAGTACGGATGAGGCAGGGTATAAGCTTTCGGGGATTTTTATCCAACGGGTGTCGAGACAGGACAGAGTTTTTTTGCGAATGGTGGCAACCGATGGACATCGGCTTTCCCTGATTGACAAGCCTTTTTCTGCGGCAGAGAATCTCGGTTTGGGTAATGGGTTGATGGTTCCCAAAAAAGGGATGCTCGAACTGGGGAAAATGGGGCAGGATGGCGGATCGATCCTGTTGGGGTTCAAGGATAAAAATTGTGTAGCGAGGAAGGAAAAAGCGTTACTCGTGATTCGCTTGCTGGAATCCAAATTTCCAGATTATGATGCGGTTATTCCGAAAGACGCTGCTTCGTCGGTCGAGGTGGCGAGGGGTGATCTCCTTGATGCGATGAAGCGGATGGAGATTTTGAGCAACGAAAGATATAGGGCTGTAAAGATCGCTTTTGAAAACAACCGAATGGAACTCGTCTCTACGAATCCTGACCTGGGGGACGCGCAGGAGGCTTTGGATGTGGTTTTTCAGGGCGAGCGCGTCGAGGCGGGATTTAATCCTCGTTATTTCATAGATATTTTGCAGAGTATGGAGAGTGAGAGAGTTTCGTTGGGATTTTCGGACGAATCGAAGCCTTGTACGCTGAAAGGCGAAGCTGATAAAGGATTTCTTGGTTTAATTATGCCAATGAGGCTGTAAGAATGAACAAGCAGATGAATTCGTATGGCGCCTCCGATATTAAAGTGTTGGAGGGATTGAAGGCGGTCAGAAAGCGGCCGTCGATGTACATCGGTAATACTGGGCCGGAGGGGCTGCACCACCTCGTCTATGAAGTCGTCGACAACAGTATTGACGAAGCGCTCGCCGGCTATTGCGATCAGATCGATGTACTCCTTTTTTCAGACGGGAGTGTAGAGGTGGTCGACAATGGACGAGGGATACCGGTCGAGATGCATGAAACCGAGCATTTGCCTGCACTCGAAGTGGTCATGACAAAACTCCATGCGGGGGGAAAATTCGACAACAAGACCTATACTGTTTCCGGTGGTTTGCATGGTGTAGGAGTTTCCGTTGTCAATGCGTTGTCTGAGTTTCTCGAAGTAGAGGTCTACCGGAATGGCCATGTCTACCACCAACGTTATGAAAGAGGAGAGACGAAGACTCCTCTGAAGGAACTTGGAGATACGGAGCGTACAGGAACAAAGATATGGTTTCGCCCCGACTCGACTATTTTTGATAATATTGATTTTGATTTTGAAACATTATCGAAGAGAATGCGAGAGCTTTCATTTTTGACAAGCGGTGTTCGCATTAGAATAGCGGATGAAAGGATTGGTAAAAAGAAAGAATTTCATTACCAAGGAGGGATAAAGAGCTTTGTCGAGTATATGAACAAGAATCGCGAAGTTTTGCATCCAAAGCCTGTTTATATTACCGGTACGAAAAGTTCAATTATCGTTGAAGTGGCATTCCAATATAATAATTCGTATAAGGAAAATATATTCACATTTGCAAACAACATTAATACACGTGAAGGCGGAAGTCATCTGAGTGGGTTTAAAGCGGCACTTACGCGTAGCATTAACTTGTATCTGCAGAATTCGCCTCTATCAAAGAATTTCAAAGAAAAGCTGTCTGGAGATGATGTCAGGGAAGGTTTGACGGCCGTTATCAGCGTTAAACTCCCAAACCCGCAATTCGAGGGGCAAACCAAGACGAAGCTGGGAAACAGCGATGTAAAGGGATACGTTGAGACACTGGTGAATGAGGGTCTTGCGGTATTTTTCGAAGAGAATCCGTCTGTGATCAAAGCGATTCTAGGGAAGGTCATAGACGCCGCCAGGGCGAGGGAGGCAGCACGAAAGGCGAGGGATCTCGCGCGTCGGAAAGGCATCTTGGCGGATCATTCACTGCCCGGTAAATTGGCGGACTGTCAGGAGAGGGACCCGGCAAAGAGCGAGATATTCATTGTGGAGGGTGATTCCGCCGGAGGTTCTGCAAAACAGGGGCGGGATAGACGGTTTCAGGCAATTTTGCCACTGAAGGGAAAAATCCTGAATGTGGAGAAGGCGCGATTCGACCGCATGATTTCGAGCGAAGAGATCCGAACCATGATCGCTGCGCTCGGAACGGGGATTGGTGAAAAGGATTTCAAGGTGGAATCCCTTCGTTATCACAAGGTGATCATAATGACAGACGCCGATGTAGACGGCGCACATATCCGGACGCTGCTGCTCACCTTTTTTTTCCGGCAGATGCCTGACGTACTGGAGCAAGGATACCTCTATGTAGCGCAGCCGCCACTCTACAGAGTTCTCGATGGAAAGGTCGAAACGTTTCTGAAAACGGAAGTCGATCTTCACCGTCTGTTGTCAAGAAGAATTGCTGAACGAGAAGCCTTGGTCGCTGAGGACGGAGAAAAGATCAAAGGTGAGCGGCTGCGGGTACTGCTGGAAGGTCTCGCAAAATTCTACGACGGTGTTCGGAGTTTGACGCGCAAGGGGTACAGTGTGAGGTTTGTCGAGTTCCTGGCTGAACATGATGGAGAGGATAAGCGCCAGTTCAAGGAACCCGACGCGATGCTCGCCCTTGTTGAAAAACTAGGGGAGAGGGGATTTCAGGTCGATGGTTTGAGGCAGGATGAGGAAACGGGCTATTACCATTTTACGGTCAGGGAAGCAGGAAACGGCGGGCAGCCTTTCACTGTTGATTGGGAGTTCCTGTCGTCGCCCGACCTCCGAAAAGTGTTGAGTGAAGCGAGGCAATTTAGATTTGTGAGCGGAAAAAGATTCAAATTGGAGGGAAGCGATGAGCAGAAAGTCATAGATAGCCCGAAAGATCTGCTGGATGAATTGACGGACCGTGGAAAAAAGGGTTTGAGCATACAGCGGTACAAAGGGCTTGGTGAAATGAACCCTGAACAGCTGTGGATAACAACGATGAATCCTGAAAAAAGAACTTTATTACAGGTAAAAATTGAAGATTTTGTTGAAAGTGATGATATTTTTACCATATTGATGGGAGACAAAGTAGAGCCCAGGCGGGATTTTATTCTGAGGCATGCAGGAGAAGTTTCGGAGTTGGATATCTAGTTTCCATCCGGAAATGGTCTTTTTGGCCAATCTCGGCGTCAATCTGCACGTTTGCTTGTGCGGCGACCTGCA
>ENA-OSEO01001980-OSEO01001980.1-sediment-metagenome-genome-assembly--contig:-NODE-1980-length-32237-cov-3.310665_pt1 | contig 32237 bp, 27 predicted proteins | sample MGYA00237883_ERZ534232 | MGnify/ENA metagenome assembly ERZ534232 | reverse complement strand
AAGGTTCCCGCCCAATATGCAAGGCCAGATCAAGCGCGGCCTCAATGCTCGAATGACCGCGCAAGGAATCACCCACGCGCCCGCCTGAAAAACCGTTCTGCTTTCTTTGGTGGTGAATTACCACTACAGCCGCGCCGGCACCTTCTGCCAGTTGTCTTAATAAAGACATCACCTGTACCATCTGGGAACTGTTTTCTTCAATTCCCCCGCTTGCGGTCCCTAAGTTGTCGATAACAATCAGCTTGACTTCCTGGGCTTTGGCTCTCAGAATAAGCGCACCAATTTGGCTTTTGTCGCTCGCGTTCAGCCACGGCTCAGGCATTGAATAATAATAAATTGGGGTGTTCTCTGGGGCCTTATGGCCTTTTCCTATGGCCTCAAACCGGTTGTGTGTTTCGCTTTCTCCGTTGTCAAGGTCAATCCACATGGCCGGTACCCGTTTGGTTGCTATTCCAGGGCCGCCATTTCCCCACGGAGCGGGTGCCAGCCATAGTTGGCCAGCCGCAACACAGACAGCCAGGTCTAACAGAATCAAACTTTTTAGGCTGCCAGGAGCACCATAAATAATATTCAAGCTGGGAAGTTTGAATAACCCAGAAGCAAGGTATTCAACCGGAGGCCGCTCTTTGTAGGCATCGGCCAGCGTGTAGCATTGCCAGGGGTCGGCTGCCTTGGTTTCTTCCTGGGGGAGCAATTCAGGATGCAGGTTCATGGTGCTAAAATCCCGCTTCCCGTCATCATCCAGTGCCTGGTATTCCTGGGCTAGTTTCGCGGCCTGCGGATTGAAACTCAATTGACTATCAAGGGCGCGTGGAGTAGGACTCAGTTGAGCAATGACGCCGCCTGCGTCTGGGCTTTTTTTATTGCCATTTCCGTTTTTTGTGGCTTCCAATGTGTTGCCAGAAATTTCATGCCCTGGGAGGGACCGTATTTCACCGCTCACGATTCCTCCCGATCACCGCTCAATTTCTGCAAGACAAACGCTTCCAGATCCGTCTGACGGACCCTTACACAGCTTCCAAACCGCACAGCTCGCAGCTCACCCGTTTGTGCCAGGCGGTAGGCATGAGTCCTGCTCACTTGTAGCACAGCCGCGACTTCGCGAAGCGTAAGCAAGCGCGGCAATGGTGAGAATTGAGGCTCATTCATTGCATGACTCTCCTGGTTGAATCACCTGATTTAAGATCACCAGCATTCCCCCGGAATCATCACTGAGTTCGCTCTCCGGCAAAAAACCGCGCCGTTCCAAATCTTGCCTGATTATCAGACGCGCCTGTACACGCGGGTCGCGCAATTGTGACTTAGCCAATTCAAGCAAGGCTTCGGTTTCCTCTTCAGAAATAGAAATGTTAATTCTCATCATTCTCATTGCATCACCTACCATAAAAAAAGACTGTTTCATCTAGAAACAGTCTACATAGCAGAACCAGACATGAAGAGACATGTCCGTGTCCGGTTTGATGAGAGTTTTTTAATTTATTATTGGAAATTCTTTTTCCCAACGATAAAGCGTCTTGCCAGTTATAACATGATTGGACATTGCCCAACTATGTTTATTTTGAATTAGCCCGTTCGATTTAAGATAACGATATTCTTCAACGATTTCACGCCGTTTCTCTTCTGGATATTTGAAATTGTCTGCTGAGCCCCGTTTATCTGGATTTTTATTAACATCCTTGAGCAGCTCTGCAACTTTTCTAGCAAATTCTGCGTCGTGTCGCTTTTTCTGGCCAACAAATTCTAATAGATCACCAAGAGACATATTCTGAACATCGGCGGGAGTCGACGCGTATTTCAGCCCCTCATAATAAAGCCTTTGCCATTTCAGGCTTGCCTTTGGGTTAAGCTTCTTCAGGGCTGCCTCACGTCTGGCAATATCTTCAAACAATCTGGTCATCGCTCCTCCTGATTATCCCGCCTGGAGAAGCATTATGTTACAATCTTCTTACCAGGCCGCCGCCATCGGCTTTGGTCATTCCCCGGGTGGTTCCTCACCGCGGGGTTTTCTTTCTCACCATCTATCATAGCATAAAAATTCTATTTGCAACTTATTAACACTTTGTTCATTCCATTTTGAGCGGGCGTGCGTTTCTTCCTGCCGGCAGCTGCCGGCATTCTCTACCGGGCAAGATTGCGGTCCATTACAAATAACGTTGTGTTGGTGGCCACACGATTGGCAAAGAAAAACCACCAGGTGGGGAACGCAGCGCGTTCAGGCCAGGCATGCCAGGTGTTTCCCAGAAACGGACAAGAGATTGCGGTCCATTACAAATAACGTTGTGTTGGTGGCCACACGATTGGCAAAGAAAAACCACCAGGTGGGGAGTGCAGCGCGTTCAGGCCAGGCATGCCAGGTGTTTCCCGGAAACGCTAAGAGATTACTCAGTATCTTCAGTGGTGTGATTCGCATCACTTCCCACTTTACCCCTGAAATGCAACGGTAGGGCGGTGGTTTTGTCCCACAAAGGCCGCTATTTTGGCACCAAACCCGCGGATACCCCCCCACCCTCTAATTCGCGGGAGTTTCGCCGTGATTACCGCATCGCCTACAGCTATATGCAACTGTAGAGATTTAAACGCCCTTACCCCTCTACAAACCTCATAACTGTACAGAACCTCATAGAATCGCTTACATTACGCCAACAAAACATTTGGTTGTACCGCTCGGTATAGAAAGACACTCCACACATAATATGATCACCGGTGTATGCTTCGCCAGTTTGATTTATTACAATACGCACATCCTAACCGGGGCATATTAGCCCCATCCATCACAGACAGTTTATTCTGCCAGCTATACCAATGAGACAGCAATACTTCGAGATCCTCAGAAAGCTGGTCATGACAGAACCAGACAATAGCAGGCGTAGGGGGCAACCATTCCCGGCCAGGAAGAGGGGAGCTATCTTTTCTCACCGGCCCCTCTCCGGGAACCAAGCTCGCACCGCGCCGCATTTTCCGCAGTACACGCGCTGAAATCCGGATGATTCGGAAGCGACATGCTCCGGCTCGTCCGGATTACGGTACACGCTGAGCACGAGCACCCCGTTCCGGTTGCGCTTCACCCGGCCCAATGTGGCCCGGCATCCCTTGCACCGCCACAGTTTATCTTCGTTCAGCACAACTCCTTCTGCAGCGCGTCCATCAGCGCCTGATCATAAAATTTCCGGAAACACGCCGGCAACTCGTGACCGATCCGTGACCTTGTGGAATTGAGAACCCGCTTGCAACATGCGTACCATCCGTCTAAAGGTGCTTTATTTCACATAAAAAGCAACAATTCCGGCACTGGTGGGGCGCATGTAACGCATAGAATAGCGGATCATGGTACTTACAAGGAAGGGGTCGTAGGTTCGAGTCCTATACCGCCCACTAAAACCAGCGAAGACCAGTTGTTTTGTGAAACACCCCGCGTGGGGTGTTTTGTTTCTTATTCCACAAAGATTAAACCGCCTGTTGGCGAAGGGTATATTTCGAACAGGGCTTCCGGGCTGCAAAATAAACAATGAGCAGTTATCTTGTTTGCCTTGAGGCTACAGAAAATTATTTGTTTGTTAGAACCAATCTCTTTTATAAAAAACATAAATCACGACTCCTGAGAATCCCATCATAATGCCTAAGATAATCAGAAAAGATAACGGATTCTTTTCCAGATTAAGCGGAAATGGAATATTCATTCCGAAATAACCTGTTACGATAGCCAGCAGGCTTAAAATAATGGTAACGGATGTTAGAAACTTCATAACCACATTCAGGTTGTTGGAAATGATGTTCGCGAATGTGTCCATCATCGAATTTAAAATGTTGTTGGAAATGGTTGTCATTTCGATAGCCTGCTGATTCTCGGTAATCACATCTTCCAAAAGGTCCTCATCTTCCGGATACATTCGGAAAAGATGACTTCGTCTAAGCCTTTCCATCATCAATTCATTTGATTTTAGCGCGGTGGTGAAATAGACAAGGCTCTTCTGGTATTTCAGAAGTTCCAATACCAGTTTATTTTTCATGGATAGCTGCAACTGGTCTTCCAGCGCTTCTGTGGTTTTATTGATTTCTCTCAGGTAAGTTAAAAACTTGCTGGCGGTATTCAATAAAATCAGCAAGACAAAGCGATTATGCTTATTCGTTTTAAAGCCCTTAACCTGATTTGTGATGAATTTCTGGATAATATCATTTTGCCATCGGCAAATTGTCATGATGAATTGATCTGTGAGGACAATGCCAAGTGGGATTGAGGTATAAGGAACATCCACTTTTTTGCCCTGAAAATATGGGATGCGCAAGATAATGAAAATTGTGCCATCATCTTCACGTTCAGTTCTTGGGCGTTCGTCAATATCCAGAGGGTAGGTGATAAAATCCTGGGGGATTCCAAGTTTTTGAAGTTGTTCGATTTCATCTGATGTGGGATCAATGACATTGATCCATGCACCATAAGAAACCTGATCTATTTTTTCTAACTGATTATGATTGCTTCGATAAATCGTGATCATGATGAAATCACCTTCCATACCATGGTCTTGGTGTAAAAAATACAAACTAATTTTACTCTTTAACGCTGTAGCGCGCAGGTGATTTTTGTGGGAAATTGTGTATGTACCTTAGCAGAGCAAAGTAAATTTTAAGATCAAATTGATGTATAATTATATTGCATAGGGGATGACAGGCTTCGACGGGGGAGGCTGGTCCCGAATTGCGAGTCGAGAGGTACCGACCTCGAAAAATCAGTACAAAAAATTAAGTGCCAATCGCACTGCTTATAGCGCTATGCCCCTCGCTGCGTAATTGCAGCTTGAGCTAGCCAATAGTCTCCTAGATGAGACTACGTCCTTCTTTCTCCCGAACTCCGGCCGGGGTTTGATAGGGCGTCACAAAGCTGGAGTGCCGCGCAAGATGCCGTGTATTGCGCGAAAGAAGACTTTAGGGTCCAAGCGGCTGGTTGACTTCTGGTTTGTTAGTTATTCCAGATTTCAATAAGAACAAAAATTAACTACACTCGTAGATATTCGGTGGTCGAATCTTTCGGACGCGGGTTCGATTCCCGCCATCTCCACAAAGACAAAATAAAATTGATCTGGTGTTCACCAGATCAATTTTATTTTATTACAATCTAATTGACCCACTGGATGTTTCCGGTTTGCTCCGTTTCGTACCCGCCAAGGTTTTGTATAGACTGTTTCACTTCTGGTAAAGCAAGCCATTTGATCAAATTTTGAATTTGGGGAATGGCTATGTTTTCTTCCGGAATTACCAGATCGTATCTTTCAAGGGTTAACAGGGAGAAGTTTAGCCCAAAGACAAGTGCTGTGGCTTCCAGTCCAATCCCTACATTTGCTTCCCTTTCTGCGACCGCTCTGGCAACTTCGGAATGGGTGTATTTCTCATCGTGGTAGCCGTTGATATGAATTGGCTCTATGCCTGATTTATGCAACATGATATCTAACAATACACGGGTACCTGAACCTGCCTGACGATTGATGAAGCGTATCTCAGGTCTGGTTAAATCCGCTATTCCATTAATTTTTAGTGGATTGCCAGGCGCGGTGATAAAGCCAAGACGGCGCTGTGTCAAAGTTACCAGAGCCACCCGTCTGCCTGGGAGAAGCTTGCGAACGAAAGCCGTGTTGTATGTTTTGTTCTCATCATCCCATAAATGACAACCGGCAATATCCCCCCGGTTTTCGGCGAGCGCAATCAGACCCCCCAGACTACCAGCAAAATGAAGAGCTAAGGTAGCGTTGGGGGAAATTTGTTTGAAATTTTCGGCGACCCAATCAATTGCAAGATCATGGCTGCCAACAAATCGGATGGTATTTTGTGGCCTTTGGGATACAGACTGCTCGATGGTTTTCCAGCGGTCCAAGGCTAACCTGAAGGTTTGTTCAATGTCCGCGATCGTGTAACCTGATGTCAAAACTTCAAGGAGGAAAGCTTCAGCCCGGTGGATGAGCATTGCTTGCTGCAGGGGGGTGATTTTTTCCTTGTTAGGGGTGTCAGTTATGTGAGTCCCTTGCCCCGGACGGCTGGTAACAAGGTTTTGCTTTGCCAGTTCCTGGTAAGCACGCTGTACAGTACCCGGCGTGCAATCCCATAATTTTGTCATTTTTCTGACCGAGGGAAGGCGATCCCCGGGTTGAAGCCTTCCCTGGATGATATCTGAACGGATTGATTCGGCAATTTGTTGGTAAAGATATGGATCAGGCATTTAGCTCCTTATCCGAAGCGTAATTTGATTTTAAACATCTGGCTGATGACATTATAAGATAAAAACAGGCTGTTTGCGATCAAAATACTGAGCGAACGGTTAGTCTGCCTGTATAAACCTTGTACGTCCCTTGCTTGAATTCTTATGGGGAACTGTTTATGATAAAACTAAAGTGTGGAAGGAGTAATTTATGAAAATCAGCGCACGCAATATGTTAGAAGGAACGGTAAAAAAAGTTGTTCATGGTGCCGTGAATTCTGAAATCACGATAGAATTGAATGGGGGGCAGGAAATTGTTTCGGTTATAACAAAATCTTCTGCTGAAAATTTGAAATTAGAAACGGGTAAGAATATCTTTGCAGTGATCAAAGCGTCCAATGTTATGGTTGCGGTTGATTAGACCGCTCCAGAGGCAATTCAGGAATAACCGCCGCGATCACCAGCGGCGGTATTCATATTTAGACAGGCGAAAAACAATGCACAATTTGATAAAACCGGTTTTCCGAACACTCAGCTTAGACAAAGAAAAAACCGCAAATTGTGTGTTAATCAGACATTCAATCCGTTATCCTATCAATGACAGCAAAATGGCGTTTGACGCTGGATTAACGCCTGAGGGGGAAAAGCTGGCGCGTGAGTTTGGAAAATACTTGAATTGGTACAAACAACCAGAGACTTTATTCTCCAGTCCGGTTGGAAGGTGTATTGACACTGCGGTAAAAATTTCTATGGGTGCGAATTGTGGTAGAAATATTTTGCCCGATTACAGATTAAGTCATGCTTATATTACTGAACCGTTAATTCAACTTAGCACCTACAAACCAGGGCAACCTATGCCAGAAAAAATCTGGGAGATTTTGCAATTACTTTTAGATGGACATTCAAAGGGACTAACTGTTGCAGTGACACATGATACAGTTTTGGTTTGTCTAGTAGCTTATTTGTTGGGGGTGGCAATTGATCCTGACGATTGGCCAGGCTATTTTGAGGGAATTGTAGTCTGGAAAGAAAATGACATGTTGGTGTTAGGTTGGCGTGAGAAACTATATGATTTTCCCGCGTTAACAAAGAAGTGAAAAACCCTTCAGGGGTTGAACTGAAGGGTTGTAAGGGGGGATTCTGGACTTATAACCGCGGAAGCAATATAGATTGTTGGTTTTGATATTTCCCCTTTTTATCCGCGTAAGAGATTTCACATTCTTCATCTGCTTCGAAGAACAGGACCTGCGCGATTCCTTCATTCGCATAGATCTTGGCTGGGAGAGGCGTTGTATTAGAAATTTCCAGGGTGACATAACCTTCCCATTCGGGTTCAAAGGGGGTTACGTTAACAATAATCCCGCAGCGAGCGTATGTGCTTTTTCCCAGACAGACTGTCAGCACGCTCCGGGGAATGCGGAAGTATTCCACCGTTCTTGCCAGTGCAAAGGAGTTCGGTGGAATTACACAAATATCTCCCACAAAATCGATCATGGATTGAGGGGAAAAATTTTTTGGGTCGACAATTGCAGAGAAGACATTAGTAAAGATTTTAAATTCTCTCGTAACGCGAACATCGTACCCGTATGAAGAAACACCATAAGAGACAACGCCGTTTCTTACCTGAGAATCTGCGAATGGTTCAATCATCCCATGTTCGGTTGCCATTTTTTTTATCCAACGATCAGATTTCAATCCCATAATTATGCTCCTTGTCAATAGTATTCTGTTTTATTCTGAAGAGACCAATTCTGTGTGATCCCATGTGCTTGCTTCAAATATCGTTTGTAATAAATCTAATCGTTCTTCCTCGGTCATCGGTCTTGGGCGAGCGTAATCCACAAAGATGATGGTTATTAATTCAACGCCGATGTATTTGCCATTATAAAACACATGGCGATCAATAAACGCCTGACGTGTTGGGATTCCTTCGTCGTACTGGTCAAAAAAAAGGTTACCCAACCCATAGTGGAGGAACCCATCCTTATAAAATTCCATTGATTGCGGTTGGTGCGCCTGACTGCCGCTGATAACAACGGCGCCAGCGTCTGCCATGGCCCTGAAATCAGATAACATTTGTGGGTCATGGGCAATATAGGAATAGTATTCCTTGTGTTGGAAGGTAACGATAGGCAGATATCCTTCAGCCTTAAGTTTTATGATTTGATCCTGCATCCATTCAATATCACAGTGGAAAGCGCCAGGCTGGTTTATGTTTGCACCCGCATAACCTATTTCCTTGGCGTTGCATCCCAGAAACGCAAATTTGTTACCGTTATGGGTTATTAACAGGGGCCTTCTGGCTTCTTCCAGGTTTCTACCGCCACCATAGGTCTTCCAACCCAACTCATCGTATAGATCCATGGTATATAAAACAGCTTCCGGACCCCAATCCTGAAAATGATCTCCATCCAATTCTACAATGTCTGTGCCAATATCCACCAGTAATTCAACATATTTGGGTTTGCTGCAAAAAACAAGGGTGTCTTCCCTGGGGTAAGGCGGCGGACATTTGGGAGTGAAAGGGATTTCATTGTTGATATGAGTAATGTCTGCTTCTATGAGGATGTCACGAATATCCTGAGACGGGTAAGTCAATCCGAAATTCTCCATCCAACCCGCAGTGGCGCGAACCATAGCGGTTACCCCGGTCAATGCTACAGTTGTGAGAAGATCTTGCTGCCGGTTTGATTTTTCGCACAATCGGTAAGGAGAATGAACGCCGTATTGTGAGTGAAAAGAACTTAAGTAAGGCTGCGCGCCAACAAACCCAAATTCAACCTTCAGCAAATACTCGTTTTCGTTGAAGTCTTTCCTGATTGGGGAATTCTCATCCAGCGCGACTACTTTCCAACGCGGTTGTAATTCCTCAAATGGAATCAATGCCCACCATTGGGGTTGTTCCCATACCAGAGCAAGCATTTGATCACCTTCCGTAAGCTGAATTGATTGAGGATCAGGATTGCCCCACAGCTTAGAAAAAAGCTTTAGCGTCACAGAGTCCAGTAGTAATTTTTCGGCGGGGAACTCTGAGGTGTGATTTTGCCAGAATTGAATTAAATCTGTGCTGGCAATTTGATCGGTCAGGGTAGGGAAAGGGGCGGCAAGCGCATAAAACCAGGTGGAAATTGGATAATCCGAATTCTCAGTGATTGTCAAGTTGGCTTTGTTTTCCTCATCAACAACCTGTAACTCGTCTGGAAGTCGGATGTTCTCCAGAAAGGCAATTGGAAGCTCAGGATCAACCCAAATATAAAGGGGCGCTGGCAGTGCCTGAGATGGGCTGGGCAGTGTCGCTTCCAGCATTGCGGTAGAGGTTGGCTGCAGCGTGATTTCTGTTCGTGCTGGAGAACAGCCAGAAATCAGAATAGCAATAATTAACAATAAAAATAATTTGCGATAACTGTAATTGAGAGTCATGCGATCAATGCAGCGGTAAGTTGCCTCGCTCCTTTAAAGTTTCTTTGAGTTGACTTTCAAAATCAAGCGCATTTTCTTCCGTGGCTTTGAGTGTTTCCAACATCGCGCGCGCCCTTGGCTCAGAATCCATTCCCATCAGATTTATGCGTATGTTCATTCCAGCGCCGGAAAGTGAAGCACGGGCGAGCACTCCAGCGGTGGCGGCATCTGTGATCGCGTTCTTGTTGCCCAATCGAACAACTTCTGTTGCCAATTTCAATATTTCCAATGCTGAACACGCAACTTCAAGCGGAATTTCAGCCGCATGGATGCTTGCTTCTTGAAGCGCGTTCTTTCTTATGGCTTGCTCCTGCTCAGTCTCTTTAGGAAGCTTAAGGGCGTTCATGAAATCAATAAACGCGTTGGCATCTCGCTGGACCGCTGTGGTCATCCTTGTTCTCAATTCTTCAGATTGAGAAAGGATTATTTTCATCTTCTCTTCCACATCTTCGTAACGTCGCTTGCCTACTGTCAGACGCGCAACCATGCTCACAAGGGCTGCCGCTGACGCGCAACAATATGCGGCGGCAGAACCACCACCGGGCACAGGCTCTCCTTTTGCCAGATCATCCAGAAATGTTTTTGCCGGAGATGGTTCATCATCTTTTCCATCAGACAGCATATAGGAGTACAGACGCGTTTCAAGAATCTGATACGGAGAGAAATCATCTAAACGTAAATGCCATATTGCGGTATCCGTAAGCGCGTCTTGAGGAATTAACCCCACTAATTCGCTGTGGTGAATATTTGTTCCGTAACGCTGGGCCTCACTACGAATCAATTCAACAACTCTAGCGACAGGCGTTTTTCTAAAGTTGGTGAGGTTCATAGAGACTTGAGCTTGTCCATCTACCAAAATCCCCATTGCTTTAACGTACCTCAAACCACCGGATGAATTACGGACTGCTCTGGAAATTTTCTGGGCGATGGACACATCGTCTGTTGTAAGGTAAACATTAAATGCGATTAGAGGATTCCTGGCGCCAATTACAGTTGCTCCTGCTGTGCCCAATTGATTCGGTCCGAAATCGGGCTGGCGATCTGGGTTTGTCAGTATTTCTTCTTTGAGTACTTCGTATTGTCCTTTACGAATATTCTCCAGATTTTTGTTTTCAGGTTTTGTCGCGGCTTCTTCATAAAGATAGACAGGAATATTAAGTTCTTCGCCTACTCGTTTGCCCAATCTATTCGCGATTTCAACACAATTTCTCATATCGATATTTGAAATGGGTACAAAGGGAACAACGTCTGCTGCACCAACGCGCGGGTGTTCACCAGTGTGCTGATCGAGATCAATTAATTCGGCTGCTTTGGAAATGGATAAGAATGCCGCTTCTTCGACACTGGTAGGGGAACCTACAAAGGTGAGCACAGTGCGGTTGTGGTCAAGATCGGAGTGCCGGTCGAGGATCAACACACCCGGCACACTTTCAACGGCTTTAATGATTTCGGCAATCACTTCTGGACGTCTGGCTTCAGAAAAATTTGGAATACATTCAACGATTGGGTCTGGCATAGAAGCACCTCGGAATTAACTGTTGGGTTGAATAATATAGAAATTATAAACCACTAGAATGTTAATTGCTAAAAGCCTTGCTTTATCTGTTTTGTTGATAAAGTATAATAATTTTATCCTTCAGGGGTTTGAATTACCGGAAATTGCTGGTAGTTTTTTGATCAGACAAATTATTGTGAAACGAGATTGAAATGTGTGGACGATTTACACTTACACTCGAAGCCTCAGAAATCCAACTGGAATTGGGAATTGGGGAAATTCCTGAAAGCTGGCATTCAAGATATAACATAGCACCTTCTCAGGATGTGGCGGTAATTAAAAACACAGAGACCGGAAAACTATCGTGGGCGCATTGGGGATTAATCCCATCGTGGGCAAAAGATTCTAAAATAGGTCAACGGCTTATTAATGCCAGAGGTGAGACCCTTCAAGAAAAGCCCTCCTTTCGGAACGCTTTCCTTTCGCGGCGGTGTATAGTTCTGGCTGATGGTTTTTATGAATGGAAAAAGGGTGAGAAAGCGCAACCCTATTATTTTCACTTGAGAGATAGAAAGCTCTTTGGCTTTGCTGGTCTTTGGGAAACCTGGCGGGCAAAACCAGATGGTGCTTTACTTCAAACCTGCACAATTATCACTTGTGAAGCAAATGATCTGGTTTCAAGGGTTCATGCAAGAATGCCAGTTATTTTAACAAAGGAAAATATGTGGAAATGGCTGAGTGAGGAGCCCCCAGCTTTGTTAAAGAATTTATTGGTTCCCTATCCGTCGGGTGAAATGGCCGCTTTTGCTGTCAGCACATTGGTTAACAGTCCTGTTAATGATACTGTTAATTGCATCCAACCCATTGATGCTTGATCGGATCTGAATATCGTAATGGTAACCCGGAGAATAACATGACTGAAAGAATACTTGCGGTAGACGATAATAAAATTAATTTGAAGGTTGTTTCTGCCACGCTGGAACAGGCAGGATATGAAGTTCATACTGTGGAAAGCGGGCTGCAGGCATTAGCAATTGTGGATGAAGTATCTCCATCACTTATCATTCTGGATATTAACATGCCTGAAATGGATGGATATGAAGTATGCAGGCGGTTACGAAAAAAGAAATTAACCTCAAGTATTCCCATTGTCATGCTAACAGCGAATGATTCGTTAGAGGAAAAGATAAATGGTTTTGAGGCTGGCGCTGATGAATACTTAACCAAACCTTTTCAAGCAGCCGAATTGCAGGCACGGGTGATGGCATTGTTACGGAGAGTTTCCCGGACTGAATCAGAATCGGTATCAACAACTTCGAAGGTGATTGGTGTATTTTCGCTGCGCGGCGGCCTGGGTGTATCCACCGTCGCTGGAAATCTTTCGGTTGGCTTAGCTCAATTATGGAAACAGCCTGTGGCGCTGGTTGATTTATCATTGACCATGGGCCAAGCCGCGTTAATGTTGAATTTGCCTTTACGCAATACCTGGTCTGATCTTTCAAAAATTCCCGCGGGCGAGATTGATGGTGAGGTTGTAAAAAATGTGTTGTTGTCACATCCTTCAGGCGTGGTGGTTTTAGCGGCTCCCAGAAGGTCAATTGAAGGCGAAACAGTAACACCGGAAATTGTATCCAGTACAATGGAAGTTTTAAGGTCAAATTATTCATATATAGTTCTTGACCTGCCACATGATTTTCGAGAAACAACACTGGTGGGATTGGATAGTGCTGATGAGATTATTTTACTTTTGGCACCAGAATTAGCTTCGGTGCGTGCTGCCGGCGAAGCCTTAGAGGTCTTTGATAATCTTGGTTACCCAAGGGAAAGAATCAAGATCGTGATGAATTGGGTTTTTGAACGTAAAGGATTGGCAAGAAAAGACATTGAAAACGTGTTAAAACACCCGGTGAAATTTGTATTGCCTTTCATCCCCGACACCTTTGTGTCGGCTATCAACATGGGTGTTCCCCCAATCATCGGCGAGCCGACCTCTGCTGTGGGTGCTTTACTTGAAGATTTTTCATACGCAGTGAGTAAGATTGAAGACCGAAAAGAAGCCCCAATTAATCCGAGTGAAGCTTTGCAGCGAGTTCGGGAACGTTTAAAATCACGAAGATAAAGGTTGATTTGGTTTTTAGGTTATTCTGTTCGGGTGGCCAGCATTAAAAATTCGTTTGCCAATGTTCTTGACCCATGAGTCGAGTAGTGGTAAAATCTTGTTCGTTGCCTCCATCGTCTAGGGGACCAGGACGTAGCCCTTTCAAGGCTAAGACCGGAGTTCGAATCTCCGTGGAGGCACACAGACCCTCATCTCAGGCTGAGGGTTTTTTTTATTTATCCTCAGGGTTATGGATAACCACAATAAATTCGCTTTTTTCGTTTTTTAAATTTTTCAATACCACATTGACCTGTCCACGATATATTTCTTCGGTTTTCTGCGTCATATCACACGCAAGGGTGATTTCCTGTTTTTGACCATATACTTTTGCGATTTCTTCAAGGAGACGCACCATTCTGTAAGGGGTGTCCATCAGGATGACGGGCATATTGAGCAGTTTGAGTTTCTCGAGTTCTCGCTGGCGTTCCGCGTTCGAACGCGGCAGAAAACCACCGAAAACAAACTCCTCTAATTTAAAGCCCAGCACTGAAATAGCAGCTGTCAGTGAAGATGGCCCTGGTATGGGAATAATCTGAATTCCAGAACGTGATGCTTTATTGATTAAATGAGCACCTGGATCCGAGAAAACAGGAGTGCCGCAATCAGAGAAAACTGCGGCATTCTTGCCATCTAATAAAAGTTGTATCACTTCATCGGACATGGTTTTTTCGGTATGCTCATTCAGTAACAGGATGTTGTTTCTATGAATACCAAGGCGTTTTAATAGTTTGCTGCCCTGTCGGCGCTCTTCACAAACCAGCACATCACAGTCCTTGAGGGTTCTAACTGCTCTCAGGGTTATATCTTCAATGTTGCCTATAGGGACCGCGACAATATATAATTTTCCTGGTATTTCCATAATTCTTGCTCTTTCTGAAAAACATTGAACTATTCTTGTCAAACCATGCAATATATCAATTATAATTCTGCAATGTGATAATTTTGGCCAATTTTGATGAATCTTGAGGATACGCTATGTTTGCATGGTTGAGTAATTTTAACCCTGTTTTGCAGGCATTATTTGGAACACTGTTTACATGGGGTTTAACCGCCCTGGGCGCAGCGGGTATTTTTTTTGCAAAGGAAATCAACCGAAGATTGTTAAATGCAATGCTGGGTTTTGCCAGTGGTGTTATGATCGCGGCCAGTTATTGGTCTTTATTGGCTCCGGCAATTGAAATGACAGAACTGGATGGAGGTATTTCCTGGCTGCCCGCAGCAATAGGGTTTTTGTTGGGGGGCGCTTTTTTGTGGATGGTTGACGTGTTATTACCACACCTCCATGTAGGTATTCCTGAAGGGGAGCCTGAAGGGATAAAAACATCCTGGCATCGCAGTATATTATTGGTTCTGGCGATCACATTACATAATTTCCCTGAAGGTCTGGCTGTTGGTGTAGCTTTTGGTGCAGCTGCCGCCGGATTACCACAGGCCACTGTTGCCTCTGCTGTTGCGTTGGCTATTGGGATTGGCCTTCAAAACTTTCCAGAAGGTCTGGCGGTTTCGGCTCCTCTGAGGAGGGAAGGACTGTCGCGCTGGAAGAGCTTTTTATATGGTCAAGCTTCTGGAATTGTAGAGCCAATCGCGGGTGTGATGGGTGCGGCAGCAGTATATTTTGTGCGACCTATTTTACCCTACGCGTTATCTTTTGCGGCAGGAGCTATGATTTATGTGGTGATCGAGGAATTAATCCCTGAGGCGCAGCAGGGAAGTCATGACAATATCGCCACAATTGGGGCAATGCTTGGTTTTACGGTAATGATGTTTCTGGATGTCGCTTTGGGATAAAAGTCTTTTTTAACCAGTTTCTCATGCTAATCGGTTTTTAGGAAATAGTGGATTGCGGTATAATTACACTTATGTCCAAACAGAACGATATTGAAGATACCGCGCCTTTCAAGGCGTTGCAAGAACCTGTAACAGACTCATCTCCAAAATCGAATAAACCACGCCGTTGGCGATGGATTGTGTTAGGTTTTGTGCTGATATTGTTGTTGGCGGGAGCCGGTGCTGGTATTGGGTATTATTTAGGAATCCAAAACCGTTTGAACGCTCAAGCTGAACAAGTTGCCATGGTCACCACAACTCAATTTGAACTCGGTGTGGCTGATTTAAATGCTGGGCGCTACGACATGGCTCGCAAGCGTTTTGAGTATATTATTCGAGTTAATCCTGAATTTCCTGGGATTGAAGAGAAACTTGCAGAGGTGTTGCTGAAAATGGCAACTGTGGCCACGCCGACAGAAGCCGTCTTGCCCACACCCACGATTGAGCCAACTCAAGATTTGCGTGGAGAGGAACAAATATTTAATCACGCTGATCTGTTGTTGAAGAGCGCTCAGTGGAGTGCGGCTGTTGAGACTCTGGACATCCTCCGTAAGCAAAACCTGGATTATCGCCCACTTGAAGTGGATGGGATGTACTATACAGCGCTTCGTTTTCGGGGATTGGATAAGATTATTATTGAAGGCAATCTGGAAGGTGGAATTTACGATCTTACACTTGCAGAGCAATTTGCGCCAATCGATAAAGACGCGGATGGTTTTCGTAGTTGGGCCAGGTATTATCTGACAGGATCAAGTTTCTGGGATGTGAACTGGTCTCAAGTTGTGTATTATTTTGGGCAAGTTTACTCTGCTTTGCCAAATCTGCGTGACGGCGCGGGATGGACAGCAACAGAAAGATTCAGGGTGGGCTCCATTCGTTTGGGCGATGAGTTTATGGAGCAAGAACGCTATTGTGAAGGACGCGATCAATATCTGCTGGCGCTTTCTGTTGGAAACGATAGCGCCCTGGCGCCGACAGCCACAAAAGCACAGCTGTTATGTGCTCCACCCACATCAACCCCTGCTCCTGCCACGCCAACGTCAGAGATTCCACCGACTGAAGAACCCACTGAGGAAACGCCGGAGCCACCGGTCGAAACACCGGTAACAGAACAAACGCCAACACCAACGCTTGAATAATAAAAAACGCCCGAAATTCGGGCGTTTTTGCTAAATGCTTAGGCAAGCTGAGAAGGAAGGTTCGAAACAATAAACCGCCCGCTATGCGGGTTGTCATGGGTTGAAAAGTAAATTCTATTTTAATATTTTTGCTGACAGATCGTGAACCATGGCGCCAATGATTTTTCCTCGAACAAAATCGCCAATCGGTGCCTCATTATCTAATATTACCAGCCCATCAATTTCGGGAGCATCCCGATAAGTGCGACCGACGGAAATTCCATCCCCACTTCCCTCAATTAATATCTCCATTTCTTTACCAACCAGCAATTGATTCTTTTCGTAGGAGATTGTTTCTTGAGCGGACATTAGTCTTCTTACGCGATCCAACTTGATTTTCTCAGATATTGGGTCTCCAAACCGCTCGGCAGGGGTGCCTTTTTCATAAGAATATGGGAAAACGCCGACATGATCAAATCGCAGCTCTTTAATAAAATTAAGAAGCGAGTCAAATTCCTTTTCAGTTTCCCCTGGGAAACCGACAACAAAGGTTGTGCGTATAGCCAAATCGGGAATGGCGGCACGCAGCTTCGCGATGGTCTTATAGACCCAATTGACATCAGAGGGACGATTCATTCTTTTTAAAATGGCTGGATCCGCGTGTTGTAGCGGCAGATCAAAATAGGGAAGTATTTGAGGGTTATTCGCCATGAGCTCAATTAACCTGTCGGTAACGTAGCCAGGATAGTTGTAGAGGATCCTGATCCATGGTATATCCGGGGCAACCCGCAGAATTTGTGCCAAAAGCGCGCTCAAACCATCTTTGACACCGATGTCAAAACCATAATCAGTAGTGTCTTGCGCAATAAGGATTAATTCCTTAATTCCATAATTCTGTAACGCTTCTACATCTCGCAAAATGTCTTTGGTTGGACGGGAGACAGTTGTGCCTTTAATTAATGGAATAGCGCAAAACGCGCAATTACGACGACATCCATCAGCGATTTTTAGATAGGCGCTGCCTCCTTGTATTGCTGTGCGAATGACGCCTTTCTCGTCCGCGCCAACATTTTCAATTTCGGCGGTGTGCTGATATGGTGTAGGGCTATTCTGGCTTTTTACTTTGGAGAGGACTTCGACAATGTCCATCCATCGCCTTGTGCCAAAAATACCATCCACTTCGGGTAGCTTGTTTATGATCATTTCAGGAAAGCGTTGTGTTAAGCATCCCCCGGCAATTAATATCTGGTTCTTCTGCTTTAAATCAGATAGTTCTTTTAGAACCGCGATTGATTCTTCTCGCGCTGGATTAATAAACCCGCAGGTGTTCACAATCAGTACTTCTGCGTTGTCGATGTCTGGCGCGGGTTCATAACCAGCTAAATCTAATATTGCTGACATTGAGTGGGAATCCACTGTGTTTTTAGCACAGCCAAGTGAGATCAAATAATAAGAGTTTTGTTTCATATTTGTTTATAAACCGGCATTATGGGATGAAAGGGGTTACAGTTGGCGAAGGTATTGTTGGGCTTGGTAAAGGTGTTAATGTGGGGGGGGCAGTTGGGGTGAAAGTCGGGGTAAAAAGTGGTGTGGGTGTTAAAACCCCTTCATTATTAAAAATAAGACGCGATACCTCTCCAAAGGCTCCTAACGTTCCCATATCTTGTTGATTGAAGAAAACCTGCAATGCTGCGGCGTTACCTGTTACGAGTTCAAGCTGGGTTTCCGCAGAAAATGGGTAGGCGTTTCCAGGTTGCACGCGACCGTTAAAGACAGCTTTTGTGTCAGATGTCACCTGGACCCATGCTCTGTCAGACGCTATGATGTAAAGTTGCAAAGATTTATCATCTTTTGTGGGGATGGTCTCTTCAAGCAGGCCGCTGTTTTCGGGGGCTTCGAGGATGGTTCCTGCGTTTTGTTGACCAATCACAGGTGTTGAAGTTGCCTGATCGATAGGCAGGATTGTGCGATCTAATACAGGCTGGTTGGATAGTACGTCGCTGATGGGTGGAGGAGTTGAATCCAGCGCAGTATCACGTTGTGAGTTTATTGTGGAGATGGTCCAAAGGGAGAAGAAAAATATTAATACAATTACACTGCTGCCGATTAATAAGTCTGGAGTTATAAAACGCTTAAGATTCGATGGTTTAGAGGGCCCAGGTTTTTTTGTTGACGGGACCTGATTGTCGAGGGCGGACTTACTGACCATTTCTTCTCGTCTGGTTTGTAACGCATCCGCGAACAATAATAAAACTTCTTCGTTATCCAGATCTAAAAAGCGAGCGTAGTTACTTAACATTCCTTTACCCTGGACAGGTGATGGGAGCTTGTGTAAGTTACCCTCTTCAAGGAATTTGAGATAGTGTGTTTTAAGGTGAGTATGCCGTTCCACCTCTTCAAGAGAGATCCCAAGGGCCTCTCTTCGAGTTAATAATTTATTCCCAATGAGTTTAAAGATGTCATTGGATGTAATTTGGTCAGCTATATCAGGTTGATATTGCTTGAAATCACCTTCATTCGCGCTTTCAGCTGTGAGTTCTTCATTTTGAGCGATTACCTCTTCAACCTCAACAATATCTATCGATGATGGTTCAAGATCAGGCATTGATGAATTTGGCAGATCAGCTGAGTTATCCATATCTTCAATTACTGGTACATGATCTGTTTGCTGCGTATTTAGCTTTGTATCAATATCGTCAATGCCTAGAAAATCAGCATATAAACGCGCGAAACCACGCGCCTGTACAAGCGAAGGAAGTAAGTCAAAACGATTGTTTTCCAGAGCTTCCAAATATCTTGTCTGGATATGCAATGTTTTAGAAACCTCATTCAGGGTAAGGTTTTTTTCAGTCCTTTTTTGTTTAAGGGAATCGCTGAGTGGTTGAGTCATATTCATTCAAAATCTTTGAACAATAATCATACCAGAGAAATCGGATTGGATAAATAAATACCGGTTTACTGCGTTTTATTACGCAATAGAACCGGTTTTATTGCATTTTTTATTCAAGAATTGTTTATAAATTAATCTTCAACCATATCATTAGTTTGCTGAGCGGCGGGTTCTCCCTCTACCTCTTCCTCATTTTCTTCAATATTGTCTTCGGTGGATACTACTTCAGGTGTTGTTTCTTCGAGTTTTTCACCTTCGCGTAAGACGATGACTTTGATTTCGGGGGTGAGGTCCATGGTCAGACGAACTTTGATCTGGTGTTCACCAAGCGAACGGATCGGGTCTGATTCGATATCGCGGCGGTCAATTTCAACGCCATTCTTGGCTTTAACACCGTCCACAATCATTTGGGAAGTGATTGAACCATACAGTTTGCCGGTTTCTCCAGCCTTTGCGTTAAAGATCAGCACGGTGTTGGATAGTATTTCTGCGACACCACTCATCTCTTTATTGAGGATAGCACGTTGTTTGGCCGCAGTTTCGCGGATGTGGTCGGCTTCTTTCAGTGCGCCTGGAGTGGCTAAAACAGCCAAACCCTGGGGAATCAAGTAGTTTCTACCATAACCACTGGCAACTTTTTTTATATCGTCAGCGCGTCCCAGTTTGTAAACATCTTTTGTAAGCAATACTTTCATTGTACAAGCCCTTTCTAATAAGGAATGTTTTTAAGAGATGAAGGGTACAACATCTCAAGCTAACGGATTTTACCAAAGGTAAGGGTGTCAGTCAATAGCCACGCGTTAGTTGACGTTAAATATGTTACTTTATATTGAGCGCTGACAATCTATTTAAACTAAAAGAATGATGACCAAACAGGCACCATTCTTCCATAAAGAAAAGCCGGAGTTAATTTGTTCCGATCATCCAGGGATCAAGGGCTCGCTCCCAGTTTAAAATTTCATCTTGTTTAAACCAAAGACTGATCTCTTTTTCACTGTTCTCCAAAGAGTCCGAACCATGAGTGAGGTTGCGGCCGACTTCAAGGGCAAAATCATGTCTGATGCTGCCAGGAGCCGCTTCGGTGGGTTTTGTTGCACCCATTGTTTGCCGTGCGGCCGCAATTGCATTTGGACCTTCCCAAACCATAGCCATTACTGGAGCTGAAGTGATATAGCGGATCAGGCCCTGATAAAAAGGTTTGCCTTTATGTATCCCATAATGCTTTTCCGCGAGTTCCTGATCAACCTGTAGAAGCCTGGCGGCAATCAATTTCAGCCCCCTGTTTTCGAAACGGGCGATGATTTCACCCACCAAACCACGTTGAACTCCATCTGGTTTCACTAACACTAAAGTTCTTTCCACAACTAAAAACCTCCAAAATGTTATATTATTGAAGTAATTCTTCGCCTTTTGAATAGGCATCTAATGCTTTCTGTATTTCGCCTTTTTGAGAAAACGCGTCCCCCAATACCAACCAAAGCGTTGTTTCCAGTGGGTGTTGATAAACTGCCTGGTTCAAATCCTCAATAATTTGATCCAGAGAATCTCCTTCCTGGATTGCCTTACTGTAAGCCTCAAAAGCCGCTTCAATGTTCTGATTAGCCAAAGCCTCTCTGGCAGTGGGTAAAAATTCACTTTGCCCGGTCTCTGTAATTGATTCCAGGATTGTTTCTTTTGAGGTTTGGACCAGTTGCTGATCAGGAAGTGGCTGTTCCGCACTCTGTTGACCCTCGATACTTTCAAACGATTCGAGCGGTTTATCGACTACTTCCTCTAAACTTTCCGGATAAATTTCCGCCGTGCCAGTTTCGGGAAATTCTTCCCGGGTCTCGTCGGTGGGTATTAAATCTATGTCGATGTCTTGAGAGGAAGTGATTTCGGATTCCAAACCTTCAAGCCAATTGGGCATGAGGTCTACTTCCCCTATTTGTTCTTGCAGATTTTCTCGCCCGGAATCTGCTTGAAGAGAGGGTGTCACATCCGGCTCGAATGTTTCCGTGATATCGGGTGACGATTCTTCAAGGTTGGATTCTTCTTGAGTATCTGTACTTTCTACTCGGTGGATGACAGTTTCTTGAGTATCCTCGACAGAAGAATCACTTATAGATGGGGTTGGCTCTTCCTGATCAAAATCCAGATCTGCAAGGGCTTCTGCTTCTACTTCTGCTTCTGCTTCATCTGGTTGATCCGGGAGTGACATGTCATCCAGTATGGATGCTTCCGTCAGCCATTCTGGGGGAGTCTCTGTGCGTTCTTCTGGTTTTGTAATTAGCGTTTCTTCATCCGCCCCTTGTTTCTGTGCCAGGGACTCCAGCCAGGCAAAAACATCTTCGCCATCAAAAGCCGGGGAATCGGGTTTGGTCTCTTCTGTCACATCGGTCTGTTCGTCTGTTTCATCTGCGCTTTCGACAGATAGGCCAAATTCTTCCTCTGCCTTTAGTTCTGCCTCTACTGTCTCTTCTTCTTTCTGCATGAATGTTTCGGTTTCAGATAAATCGTCTTGCAGCCCGGAAAGATCTGGCGTGGTTTCTGATTGCAGGGTTGAGGACGAGAGGATGTTGGCAAATTGATTTTGCGGTTCAGTATCCGGTAAATTATTGATGTCTTGTTCGGCAGTTTCCTGTGTCGGGCTGAGGTCTTCCGAGGTTTCAGTTTGCTTGATCGCTGGTTGATCTTCTTCCCATGGGGTGGGCGCATCGTACTGCCCTGCTATTGGATAATCCTCCTCCTGGGAGAGGGATTCAAGCTCTTCCTCGAGCATTGAAGCCACTGATTCGGAAGCATCTTGCAGTTCTACAGAGGATTCTTCAGACCAGAAGGATTCGGACTCGGTTTTGAAGGTTTGGGGCTCTGTGTCTGTGGTTTCCAACCCGCTTGTATCACTGACTATTTCTTGTTCTTTATCGGAAAATTGTTGGAGATGGTCTTCATCCACAGCAGTAGTTTCAAACTGTGGTGTTTCTTCGAATTCACTGATCCACTCGTCGGTTTGCTCTGCCGGTTGATCCAAATTGGATGGTGTTTCCAAGACGTCGAACGCGGGTTGGTTTTCCAAGCCTTGAGGGGGTTCGGTTTCCCCGAAATCCTTTAGCCACTCTGGAGTTTCTTGTATTCGGTCTTCGGGTTCAAGTGTCAAAGTAGCTTCATCTGCGCCCTGTTTTGCCGCCAGGGATTCTAACCAGGCAAAGCCCTCATCTAACTCCTCCTGCAGTGAATCCTCAAGGTCACTTAATTCAGAATCATTTGATTCTTCTGAGCCAGAGATATCCGGTGAGAATTCGTCGCTTTCTTTTAAGGACGGAACAAATTCAGGTTCTTCTGTGCCGGATATAAATTCATCTTGCTTGTCCGTTTCGGATAACCATTCGGGAGGGGCATCCGGTTGTTTCTTGTCTGGGGTGATAAGTGTCTCCTGTGTGGAAGAATGTTCTTGCGCTAATTTATCTAACCAATCATCATCCTCGTCTGTCAGAGACTCTGTTTCTGATGATCGCAGAATTTCAATGTCGTTCGCGCCAACATCCTGCTTTGCAATGGGGGATTCAATTCCTCCAAAATCATCAACTGGCAAGGCCTTTAGCCAATCCGGCATTTCTTCACTCGCATTTAAAGAAGGTTCGTCTTCAGTCAGATCAAGTTCTTCGTCTGAAAAAGACTTGAGCCAATCGGGGATTTCCTCAGATTCTGGCAATTCTTCGGTGTCGGGGACTGGTTCCTCGCGATATTCACTTTGTGATGGTTCAATTTCTTCTGTGCTTGTCGTTAATGGCTCTGAACTTTGTTGGGTGCCGGACAATACCTCTTCCTGATAGATTGTTTCAATATCTTCTGAAGAAGATTCCGACTCTTCCGATTCCTCGTCGAAGAGATCTGCTGGTGCCGGTGGTAAAATCTTGTCAAGCATTTCAAGCTTTTCAGAATCGTCGGGTGTTTGGACATCCTCTAATTCTTCTTGAGGCGCCAAAGATTTAATCCAATCGGGAACCTCATCTTGTTGAATTACCTCATCTTCAAAATCGAGAGGGACGGAGGGTGTTTCAATTTCAGAATCATCTTGGTCTGTATCCAGCCCATCACTCTTTGCCCATCCGGCGCCTTGCATCCAGTCAGGGATCAGGTTTTCGTCTTCCAGTTCAACAGCAATCTGTTCTTCTTCTTCTTCTTCTTGTGATCCTTGTTCATCATCCGGGAATATGGACGACTCGACTAGTTGATTTTCTGTTTTTACTTCGGGGCCTTCATCAGAATCGGTTTCTTTTCTTTCGGGAATAGCTTTCATCCAATCAGGAAGATTAGTATCCTCTCCTTTTATATCGATACCAACGGATTTTGCCCAATCCGGCTGGTCTGCGCCTTCTTGTGAAGGCTGCCAGATCAAACGCTCAATGGTAACCGCGTTGTCAGGCACCTGGTCGCTTGTGGGAGCGTTTGGAGAGGTTAAGCCGTGATAAGGATCCAACGCATTTACGCGTTGCTGATAAATCTTTGCGTCCTCTGACTTTGATGTTTTAGGGAGAATGAGGGATAGGATTCTGTTGGCTTCATAACAAAATGGAAGTTTGGAGAGCAGCCGGCTGCATACTTCAGTTGCTTCAACCTCTTGTCCGGAGTTGAAATAGCATCGGGCGAGGATGATCATCAGGTCGGTTCTTTGGGGGTCTTCTGCAAGAGCCGCTCTTGCCTCCGCGATTGCTTGAGGATAAAGTTCACCCTTGGCATACATTCTGACCAACGCGCCTCGGGTAAGCCTGACTCTGTGGGGTTGTAGTCCGTCCCGTTTTCCGTATAATCTGCGAAGTTCCTCTTGAATCGCGGCGTTGGAGGGTTGAACCTCGAAAGCTCGTTCCATATGCCAGATAGCCGCGTCAAGATTGCCTTCATCTTCCCGGATGATGCTTAAACCAATTTGAGAGATGAAGTCATCCGGGATAACAGAAAGAACTCGTTTAAGAATGTCAGAAGCTTCTGTGTACCGCTGATTCTCTAAATAAGCCTTTCCTAAAAGGCGATAGGTATCAATGTGCTTGGGGAAGAGTTTTAAGATGTATTTGCAGTGCGCAATTGCTTCTTCGGATTCCCCGCGATTGATGAGGTTTTCAATTTCCTGATTATATAAACGTAATGATATCTTTGCCATTTAAATCCTCCCAACTAATTTTTGAAGGACTTTACCTTTTGTATATTATACATTCTCTCAGTAAAAGATTTTATGTTTTGTAAGATTAAAAATAATAAAGAGAGCAGCGAATGTGTAATGCTGCTCTCTACCAAACAAAGTTATTGGGATTGAAAATTAATCCCCAAGATAATCGCGTAATTTTCTGCGAATAATGGGATGGCGCAGGCGGCTGAGTGCCTGGGCCTCGATTTGCCGAACCCGTTCGCGGGTGACTCCCATCTTTCGACCGACTTCCTCCAGGGTATAGGCCTGTCCATCTAATAACCCATAACGCAATTGAAGAATACGTACCTCGCGAGGGGGCAACCCATTCAGAACGTCTTCTAAATGTTCTTTTAAAAGGTTGTAAGTTGCGCTTTCGTCAGGTGGTGGCGCTTCATCATCTTCAATGAAATCACCAAGAACGGAATCTTCCTCATCATCGGTTGGAGTCTCTAAGGAAAGAGGACGGCGAGCCACCTGGATCATATTTTCAACTTTTTTCGGTGTAACATCCAGCGTTTGTGCCAGTTCTTCGACAGCAGGTTCCCGACCCAGGCGTTGCGTTAACTGGTGTTGCACACGTAACAATTTGTTGATCTGATCGCCCATATGTACAGGAACCCGAATAGTACGGCCCTGGTCGGCAATGGCACGAGTTACTGCCTGCCTGATCCACCAGGTAGCATATGTGCTGAATTTGTGTCCCCGGCGATAATCAAATTTTTTGGTTGCGCGAATTAAACCAATATTGCCTTCCTGAATTAAGTCGAGGAAAGGAACACCTCTGCCCATATACTTCTTTGCCACACTGATAACCAGGCGGGAATTAGCAGTGATGAGATGTTCGCGGGCATTCCAGCCATCTTCAATTAGCGTGCGTAATTCAAACCTGCGATTATTCTCAACGTTCCCTTTCGCCAGTTCCTCACGCGCCATTCGTCCGCGTTCAATTCGTTGAGCTAGATCCACTTCTTCTTCAGCGGTGAGCAATGGCACACGGCTTACTTCTTTAAGGTAGAGGCCAATCGTGTCATCCGTATCAATGTGAGCGAGATCATCAGGAGCGCCAACATTCTCTTTGTCTTCATCATCGTCATCAGTGAGATCCAACTCGTCTTCTGGCGGCTCTTCATTAGAAACGTCTTCCACATATGGCACACCAGCGCTCATTAAAGCGGCAAAAGCTTCTTCCAATTGTTCGACATCGTGTTCGGCGTCCGGAAAGAAGTGTAAAATATCATCGATGGTCACATAACTTTTTTGCCGACCAAGATCGATGAGACGGGCAATTTTTGGATATTCTTCCTCTTCTTCAACAACAGTAATTAATTCTTTTTCCATGAAACGTATTAAATCCTCTTCTAATTCGAAGTTTGTTTTCTATACTATATAAATTGTCTCAATATTAATTTGAGATGGTTCCCTATTTCAGGATACACGTTTTAGCTTTAATATTCAATACCTGAACACACTGGTGCAAAATGATTAATTGTTTTCTAACATAGAGAACGAGCGGGATATAACACTCCGCCCGTTGAAACACCTGCGTTGCTCCAAATATTTAAGCCGAATAACACTATACAACAGAATAGTGGGTAAAGTCAATAACCAAAATCTTTTTTAATGAAATCCTAACATTTAAAGGCGTTGATGATAGAAGAATTACTTATTTCGCCAAACCTGGCCAGGTAATTCTGGAGGGGTTGCCTCCAATAGATCAGTTTGGGCATGATTTCGGGGGGAGCGCCTGGAATTGTCATTATATAATTGTATAAAATGAAATCTTGATGAAAAAGGATGGCAGGGCATGTATATTGTATTCGTGAACGTCCATGTAAAAGAAGGTACAGTTGATTCTTTCATAGAAGCGACCATTGAAAATGCGCAAAACAGTCTGAAAGAACCCGGGGTGGCTCGTTTTGATCTTGTGCAGCATTTAGAAGATCCTCACAGATTTGTTTTAACCGAAGTTTATCGGACCGAAGATGATGCGGCTGCGCACAAGAAAACAGGTCATTATCAAAAATGGCGCGACGTGGTTTCAGAGATGATGGCAGAGCCTCGTAATTCCACAAAATATGTGGACGTGTATCCGAAATATTAAACCCGGTTTAATCTCTGCATCCGGGTGATTGGTGAGATTTACACCATTTAATTCAGGTTTTATAAAACCCCATTTGAGTTGAATGACAATTGCTATGGGTGATTATAAAATTTCCAAATAAAAATTGTGACATTGTGACAGGGTAAGTGATGATGCACAATTGGGATGGAGGATGATATGCAGTTTCAATTTGCGACGGCTTCAAGAATAATTTTTGGAGAAGGTTGCCTGGGTCAGGTTGGGGATATTGCGGCAAGTAGTGGTAAAAAGGCTTTTGTTGTGACAGGCAAAGGAGGCGCTGGACCTGACAAGTTGTTTGATAAGCTGTCAAGCGCATCCGTTGTGTGGAAGCATTTTGTGGTTGAGGATGAACCATCAACCGGATTATTGCAAGATGCGGTTGCTGATGCGAGGAGAAATGGCTGTGATTATGTGATTGGTTTTGGTGGTGGAAGTGTTCTGGATACTGCCAAAGCGGTCTCTGCAATGTTGACAAACACAGGGGACATCCTTGAATATCTGGAAGTCGTTGGGAAAAATCAACCCATCAAGAATCCTGCGGCCGTTTTTATCGCTATTCCAACAACGGCTGGAACCGGTACAGAAGTGACTCGAAACGCAGTTTTATCCGTACCCGAGAAGAAGGTCAAGGTAAGTTTGCGAAGTTATTTGATCATTCCTAAATATGCGGTGGTTGACCCCGAATTGACCTATTCAATGCCCCCGGTTGTCACAGCCAGTTCGGGAACTGACGCATTGACTCAGGTGCTTGAACCTTATGTTTCAAAACGCGCCAATCTGATGACAGATCAATTTGCCAGAGGGGGCATCCACTGCGCTTCAAGGTCGCTGCGGAAAGCCTATCGAGATGGAGACGATCAAGGAGCACGCCGTGATATGGCATGGGCAAGTCTTTTGGGCGGTTTGTCATTGGCAAATGCGGGGCTGGGTGCCGTCCATGGATTTGCCGGTCCTTTTGGAGGAATGTTTGATGCGCCGCATGGCGCGGTTTGTGGGCGGCTTCTGCCCTTCGTCACAAAGATGAATGTCCGCGCGTTAAGAAGTATTGACCCGGAAAGCGAAATGCTGTTCCGGTATAAAGAAATTGCGGAAATATTAACCAATGATCCCGGAGCAACCATTGATGATGGCGTTTTTTGGTTAAAAGAACTTGTGGAAGAATTGAAAATACCAGGATTGGCAGCTTACGGGGCTACTCCAGCAGATTTTTCTTCTATCATTCACAAGTCTCAAAGCTCAAGCAGTATGAAGGGCAATCCTGTTGATTTGACGGACGAGCAATTAAAAGAGATATTGATTGAAGCGCTTTAGGAAGGAAAAGCATCGGGAGCAATTTTATGTTCCCCGATGTTTTGATAAGTCAGTCAGACGCTTGAGTAAAAAAGCTGACTCCCAGAACACCTGGGCCAGCATGGACCAGAAAGGCAGGGGGCAATTCATAAACTGGGACACCGGGTAAGTCAAAGATATCTGCAAATTCTTGAGCCAGTTTATTGGCCGCTTCTTCGGCGTCGCCATGCATCACTGCCAATAAAGCGTCTTTGTTTTTGGGACATTCGGCAATCACCAATTCTTTTAGCCGCTGCAAAGCACGGCGGTGGGTCCTTTGGCTTTCAATGGGCTCAGCTTGCCCGTTCCGGATGCCCAATATTGGTTTAACTTGTAATAATCCACCGAATAATGCTTTTGCGCCACCAATTCTCCCACCTTTGTGGAGAAATTCAAGGGTGTCAACAACGAAATAGTTTTTTTCACGCCGAGATAACTTGATTAATTCTTTTTCAATCGTGTCAGCATTCCATCCATCCTCTACCCATTCTCTGGCTTTAAATACCAGATTGGCAAGCCCAGCCCCAATTACCATAGAGTCAATGATGCGAATATCTGCGTCCGGGAAATCCTGAGCGGCAATCGTCGCGCTTCGGGCAGTTCCGCTTTGTTTTGTGGAGGGGCAAACGACAAAGATCGTGTTGCCTTCGCCCCCGAATTCTTCATAGATTGGATTATATAACGCAGGAGGAGGCGCGGCTGTTTGGGGTAGTATTTTTGATTTTACAAGCATTTCCAGAAAAGTTTCAGTATCCAATTCTTTGTCATCAAAATAGGATTTTTCACCAAACATGATTATTTGAGGTACGTAAGCGATCTCCTTTTCCTTTGCCAAGGCGACCGGTAAGCCAGATGTAGTATCGGCGACAATTTTGATCATTTTATAATTCCTTTCACTGGGATGATCATCAAGCTGAAATTTTATTTGTGGATTTAGAAAAGTAGCTTACTGCGAGTACACCTGGGCCGGCGTGAACCAGAATGGCCGGGGGCAGTTCGTATACTGGAATATCCTGGATATTCATCGCTTCAGAAAGATCGGCAGCCAATGCTTCCGCCTCATCTTGTGCGTCTCCATGCATCACACTGAGATACATATTTTCTCCGGGTGAGTATTGGGTAACCACCAATTCTTTTAATCTTGTTATCGCTCTACGGTGAGTGCGTTGGCTTTCAACAGATTGTACTTCCCCATCTACCGCAGCCAGAATTGGTTTGATTTTTAGAATACCACCCAACAAGGCTGCAGCACCACCGATTCGGCCACCTTTTTGGAGGAATTCCAGTGTATCTACCATGAAGTATGTTTTATTATGTGCCGCAAGCTCAACGATTTTATTCTCAAGCTGATCGGGTGACATATCAGAGTTTGCCCATTCCACTGCCTTAAGCACCAGTGTTGCCAATCCACCAGCAATTGTCAGGGTGTCAATAATGTGAATATCCGCATTCGGGAAATCCTGCGCAGCGATTGTAGCACTTCTGAAGGTTCCACTTAATTTTTGTGAAGGACAAATTACAAAAATGGTGTTTCCTTGTTTGCCATACTCGCTGAAAATAGGGGTGTAAAGTGAAGGTGATGGCGCTGCAGTTTTGGGGAGAATGGGGGATTCTCCCAGCATTTTAAGGAAATGCGTAGTATCTAACTCCGTATCATCACGATATGATTTATTGCCAAACACAATAATTTGAGGGATATATGCCACTCCCAATTCCGCCGCCTGGTGTAATGGTATCCCTGATGTTGTATCAGCCACTATTTTAATCATGATCGCAACTCCTTTTTGCTGAGCCTACCCATAGGATCTGATTGCAAATTAACTAACTTGCGCTAATTTTAACCTATTAAGAATGTTCAAGAATTTGTCGCAGGTGGGGTGTATTTGATGTGTCATGGATAGTCGATGGCTGCCGGAAATCCTGGAGTTGACTGGGCCGCCATGATGCCATTGATGATTGCCTTAGATACAACTTCTGAAGCAAAAGCTCCTACAATATTGGCGTCAATCTTGCGCCTGTTGGTTGCAAGCGTAAAAATGGTGTCTCCATCGAACATGGTATGCGCAGGCCTGATTGTCATTGCCAGACCATTATGAGCCATTTGAGCCACTTTATTGGCTTCGTTTTTTGTGAGAACCGCGTTTGTTCCTACCACGCCAATAACCGTGTTCTGCTTTGAAGCAAACCTCATGATGGACCGGCCGGCCAGGGTTTTCAAAACCCGCATCGTGTCTGCAAAATGGCCAGGACTACCGATTTTGATCAGACCGGATCGCATCGATCGAGCCCCCGCCAGGATTTCACCGCCAATGGGTGTCACGATGTCTCCAAAGGCGTTGACCGCAATAATCGCTCCGATAATTACCCCGTTGCCGATCTCCATACTGGCTGTACCAATACCCGATTTCATCGCCTGTTTCATACCCAGAATTTTCCCAACCGTTGCACCGGTACCCGCACCCACGTTGCCCTGTTCACAATTATTGTCTGTCGCGATTTGGCAGGCTTCATACCCCATCTGTGCATCTGGTCTGATCATGCTCTTTCCAATGCCAAGGTCAAAGAGAATCGCAGATGGGACAATAGGCACTTTACCGAAACCAGTATTCACACCAATATTTTTTTCCTTAAGATATTTCATCACTCCACTCGCGGCATCTAAACCGAAGGCTGAACCACCTGAAAGAATGACTCCATGCACTTTCTCAACCAGATGCATTGGGCGCAGCGCATCAGTTTCTCTTGTGCCTGGGGCACCCCCACGCTGATCGACACCACCAGTCGCGCCGGCTTCAGTGAGGATTACGGTGCAGCCAGTTAAGGCTTCCAGGTTTTGGATATGCCCCACTTTTATACCAGGTACATCCGTGATCGTGTTATTATTTTGTTTCATGAGAACAACCTTTCAAATTCACTGAGCAAAGGTTTTTTAAGATATTCGTGAAAGAAGTTCATACAGTATTATACGAGATAGCGACGCTTTGTTATATGATTCAGTATTCGTAAATGAGTCATATTCGTTTCTGGGTATACTATCCAATATAGTTTCAAAACACTCTTTGATTGGTGGTAAAAAGAGATAAATTTAAAAAATGGAAAATTGCCAAAAAATAGTCGAGATGAATGATTGGAGTTAGGGTAATGGAAGACCTTTCTTTAAAAAGCGGATTGTCAGGCTCAATTGCTTTCGTGATATTTGGTGTTACTGGAGATTTAACCCGCCGCAAATTGATTCCGGCATTGTATGAGTTGTCAATCTCCAGAAGACTTCCAGAACCATTGAAAATTATAGGGTTTGCAAGGCGAGATTGGACTGATGACATTTTAAAGGACAAATTACGCAAGGGTATAGAAGAGTTTTCTCAGCGCAAGTCTATTGATTCAGAAGTTACTGAAAGACTATTGGACGGCGCGAGTTATATCCAATCAACATTTGAAGATGACTCTGGGTATGAAGCATTATTGGAAAAACTAAACGAGCTTGATATACATAATACACTCTTTTATCTGGCAACACCTCCCGATGCTTATATTGAAATTATTCGGAAAATTGGTCAAAGCGGATTGATGAAAAGGGGGGAGGGCTGGACGAGAATTGTGGTGGAAAAACCATACGGGAGAGATTTGGCGTCCGCGGAAATTCTTGAAGAAGAAGTTCATAGCGTGTTTCATGAAGATCAGGTATATCGAATCGATCATTATCTCGGCAAAGAAACGGTTCAAAACATTTTGGTATTCCGTTTTGCCAATGGTATTTTTGAACCTTTATGGAACCGCAATTTTGTGGATCATGTCCAGATCACTGTGGCGGAGACTGTTGGCGTGGGTACCCGAGCTGGGTATTATGAAAAGTCTGGTGTCGTCAGGGATATGTTCCAAAATCACCTTCTTCAACTGTTAAGTTTGACGGCGATGGAAGCACCGGTAGCGTTTAATGCAAAAGCGGTTCGGGATGAAAAGGTTAAAGTCTTAAGTGCTTTGCGACCCATGTGTGAGAAGGACGCTTTAGCGAACACCTACAGAGCACAATACGCGGGTGGGTATATTGGTGATGAACGGGTTATTGGATATAAAGCGGAGGATCGGGTATCCCAAACCTCAACCACAGAAACATTTATGGCTGCCCGGTTATCGGTTGATAACTGGCGATGGGCAGGGGTACCATTTTTTGTCCGATCCGGAAAGCGGTTGCCGTCACGTTTTACGGAGATCGCCATTCAGTTCAAACAAATTCCCTTATCACTGTTTAATTGGCATAACATGGCGGGTGATGCCCCGAATATGCTTGTAATAAACCTGCAGCCTAACGAGGGGATTACACTTCGTTTCGGAGCAAAGCGCCCTGGCCCGATCAATCAAATTTCGCCAGTAAGTATGGAATTCAATTACATAAACACTTTTGGAAGTGAGCCTCCAGAGGCATATGAACGACTCCTTCTGGATGTTTTGATCGGGGATGCGACTTTGTTTACCAGAAGTGATGAGGTTCTT
>ENA-OSEO01001978-OSEO01001978.1-sediment-metagenome-genome-assembly--contig:-NODE-1978-length-32269-cov-15.153734_pt1 | contig 32269 bp, 29 predicted proteins | sample MGYA00237883_ERZ534232 | MGnify/ENA metagenome assembly ERZ534232 | reverse complement strand
GAGCGCCTTTGCCATGGTGTAGAGGTCTTCGTCCATTCGATCACCACTCAGAAGGAGTCCATGCCCCAGGTTTTGCCGTTCCCGGTCAAGAAGGATGGGATCCTGAAGAAGCGGCCCGGGAAACCCGGCCTGATCGAGGCCGATCAGGAAAAGGTTGCGCCGGCCGGTGTAGCCGAAAGAGCGGTAATGTGACACATGCATGTGCCCTGGCTTGGGGTTGGAACCGCCGACGGTCATCTCGTGGATGGTCTTTATTAACCGTGCGCAGACATCCCCTGCCGGCTCTGTCGCAGAGGTGGATCTGCCCATGGAGCCAAGCGCATCCAGAATCGCGCCCCTGGCTGCTGCATCGAGCTCTCCCGCCACACGGCAGAAGCCATCTACAAAGTCCATCGCCCCCCGGTACACATTCTGGAGGGTGGTGTTCTCGACGGGGCTTCTGAAAGAAATTGTGTCGAACAGCTTCCGGAAATATTGAACCACCCCGTCGAGTCGAGAAGCCAGCTCTTCAAAAAAGAGTGCTTTCTCCTCCTCCCCGTCCCTCCTCTTTTGTTCAGCCATGGTAAGATAGCTTGCCTTCAATGCATTGAGTCTCGGCTCATATCGGTCACGCCCCCACCCGATGCCGGCTTCGCGAAGCATTGAAGCGATTCTTGCGGGGGAAGGTCTTTTCTCCTTATCTTCAATGGAGCCGATGTCGAGGTACCCTCCGCCAAAGAGCCGCATCAGGTGCTTTTCGGGGAAATCCTCCGACTGCCACTGAAGGTAGAGGATCAAACCCTTGCCAGGCCGGGTGTAGGTAATGGGTACCCCGCCGGAGAATGTGGCCGGCACCTCCAGCGACCTGGTGATCTCATAGAGCAGGTGTGCGTAGGGCTCACTTTTCGTCAAAACGATTTCCACGTCGTCGAGCGGAGTTCCCGAGGCAAGGACACGCCGAAGCACTTCCCGCACCTCGTTCGACTCGCCCAGGGCATGGAAAAGCGAAACAGAGTTGTCTTTCACAGGTGGAGGCGCTTCTTCCGGCTCAAAGAGGAAGGGAAGGAGTTCGATATCGCTTCGAACGGGCCTCGGCTTGGATATCCCTGTCCCAGGCGCACCAGAGAATCGCTTCGGACACCTGAGGCCGCGCACAGGCTCATGGCCGATGACGATCAGATCATCCCCCCCAGCCAGACGGACGAGATCCTTCTCGATGCCTGAAAGGGGGAGATCCGAAAGGACCATCACGATCCTGGGAGATGATGTGACCTTCCCCTCCTTCAGCACTCTGCGGGCTGCATCGATCAGGCCTGCCCGGTCGATGAGCCCGTTCTCGGTCAGAAACTTCTCGTACCCTGAGAGGAGCCTCCTCAACGCCTCCCCCTTTCCCGGCACAATGAAGCAGGAAGGGTCAAGGTCCTCCGGCTCGAAACCCTCCATCCTCAGTTCATGGATAGAACCCCCAAGGCACTTCAGGATCCCCGGTATCTCATCTGCACCCGCAAAATAGGACCCTGGTCGGTTCAACTCCTTATCGCGCCTGAAGATCTCCTCCACGATCATGAGCCGCTCCCTCGAGTCGATCAACCGGATCCCGTCCCGGGCGAGATCGATCCCGACAAGCCCCTGCGCATATCCTGAGACGGTGGTCGGCCTGAGATTGATCCAGGCGTGGCCTGCCCTGGCGAGGGATTCCCCGATCTGGTGACCTACGGCATAGGAAGGAACGAAGAGGAGCTTCTCGTCAAAACGGTGCTCTTTGCAGATATCGGATAAATCTCGAATGGTCTTGTTCATCCTCTCTCTCCCGTCACGTTGTGGGGCCGAGTTTACAACAGGCTTTTGACAGATCAGGTCAAAGAGGTTTTTTTATCGAAAAGATGAGATCGGAACTCGTTCAGGGCCGGAATGCAGGCCGTCCCGGGTAGGATATAGCGCAATTCCCCAGCCGGGGCGAAGAATTCGTTCACACAAATAGTCTGAGGATTTTAGAAAGAGGCTTCCTCTGCCATCCTATTCCGATCTGCGTCCGGCAGGAGGCAATCGCGCATAGAATGAGCGAATACGATCGCTTCCTCATGTGGCTTCTTCAATAAGCTCTGACGGCCTTGACAAAGTCCAATGCTTCTTGGTATTCAGCTTCCTGGAGGCTCTCTGATGCCTGCTGCAACCTATGAAGCGCCAGCAACCTCTTCTTCTCATCCGTGCTCACAGGGGCACGCCTTCCTTCTGGATGACTTTATAGATTGGAGATTCCGACATCGGCCCTTCTTGCAGTTCATCCCTCCCGAAAATCAGGGCGGAAATGAACACATCATGCTCCAGATTGATCCGATAGACGATGTCATCGATCCCGGCGACCATGGTCTGATCATAATCGGGAATTTCTATCATCACATCCAGATCTGAATCCGGTCTTTCCTCACCTCTTGCCTTCGAGCCATAAAGGCGAATATCGGTAATCGGATATTTTGTCGTCAGTTCCTCTCGCAGTTCCTTTAATGCTCTCTCTTCCTTCCCACTAAGTTTCATTGAGCACCACGACTTTCTCCCCACCAGCCGGGTTTGTGCCGATCTGTCCTCCGCCGTGCTTCATCTGCCATTCGGTCAAATCGGCAATGGCTTTGCTTGATAGAAATTCCAGGAATTCCTTGTTTACCTCTTACCGAGTTTAGGACAAAGTGTGTTTCATAGCAACGGGATTTGTCGATTCTGAGAGGGCATGTCGTCGAGCAAATCACTTGGACCCTTTCAGTCGCAAGCGGTCCTTGGGCCGCTTTCCCAAACGATTTGGCGTTCGGGCCGGCGCAGTGCTCCGATGCATGCACTTTCCCCCACTCCCTGAGCTCGGGCGTCCCGGTGGGAAAGGGAGGCGCCATGTTGCCTTTAATGGGTGGGCAGTTCCAGTAATGGCCGAACACCTGTGGGCGTCAATCGCGTTAAGGGCAAATAATATATCTCGGTTTCTGCGCCTCTTCGTCTCCGCAAGAGAGTATAGCTTCTTACCATTATGATTAGTTCTTGAAAACCCGTCTGCGGTGATCCGAAAGATTTTCCTGAGCAGGCCAGTGGGGCTGATCATCAGGCCTGAATATTAGACGGTCCACAAGCGTCAGCATGTGGCCGGGCATGTTCTGATCGGTTCTGACCCTCCTCGAAACGAGGACTTCGTACTGCTGCCCTACCCCCATGAGCCCTTCGTCAAAAGACCAATGGCATAACCGACAAAGCGCAAGACCATTTGTCGGCAGATCGTCACGGCTCTCGCTCCATGGCCTGATATGCGCGGCCTCGACGATTGTGTGCCCTTCGGGTGTCAGGATCCTGATGCCGCACAATGCGCACCGGTGATCATAAAGTTGGACGATCGCCTTCCTGAACCCCTGATTCCTTGCGGAGGCGGCAACCTCTGGCTCCTGATGGTTCAACCAATCTCCCGGATGCTCGGAGGCCTCCGCCTTTTTGAAGAGATCCAGGCTGTACTGATACGCAACCACATTCACCCTTCCCTGCCTCAATAGAACCGGCCGAACTTCCGGGGCAAAGTAGGTGTTAATCAGAACCATCCGCAGGTGCTCCCTGGTTTCCGGCTGGACAAGCAGGCGGAAAAGCTCATCGTCCATTCTCGCCCCAGCGCAGATCTCCCGGAGTCTGATCATGGACCTGAAGCCGTCGGTGTACTCTATCTCATAACCCGGATTCGCGATCAGGTGCCAGAAGCCGTCAGTCCTCAGTCGTGGGAAGGGATAGGCCATGGAGGTCTTCGATCCCGGTGGCATGACAGCCGCCCAGTAACCATTGAAGGTGTCAACAAGGTCGAAGGATGGCTCGATGAGGTTCCGGGTGATCTGGCCCTCGGCGATCAGGTCCATGACAGAGAGGAGGAGAAAAGGTTTATGCGGCGCACGGTGGTTGGTGAGCGCGGCATATCGGTCCCGACCCCTGTCGGTCCTTAACCTCGAAAACAGATTGATATATCTCTCAAGCATGTCCACTCGGCTGAAGCATCGTTGCCATGAGATTAAAGAGCTTCCCCTTGTGCCAAGTTCGGGAAGTCAATAAGTCACGGACGTCCCCTCTCCCACTCTTACGTTTACTCGGTCAGGCAGCCTGACTCTTTCCATTTCGGTTACGCACATACCGGCAAAGGTGATACGTCACCAAATAGACATCTTCAGGGGCGATAGTTTTCTGCTCATGATCCAGGAAGCTCGGAAGACCCTTCGGGTTTAACACCCAAACCTCCGCTCCTTTCGGCTGAGAGGAGATATACCAGCCAGGATAAAGAACGACCGATCGAACAGCAAAATCTCTCCCTGTGGACTCCTTGATCAGTTCCCTGAGCCAACTCGTCAGGGCTCTTGCTTGCGTTATCGGATTACGATCCGGCGCAAAGCCACCTACCCTTACTTCTGCTCCATTGTACTCGATGATCGGCTTCCCGGATTTCGGCTTGCTTATCGTCTTGGTTTCGATGACGAAAATGCCGGTCTGTCCGATGAGCACGTGATCAATGTTGAAATTTACACCCGGCACATCATGGAGGACCTGATAGCCATTCTCCCTCAATCTCTCAAGATATTGACCGACAGCCTTTTCGCCTTCTCTGCCTTGCTTGAGCATCCGTACCTTTCTTCTAATTTGGAACACCTTTACTACCGCAATAATGCATGCGACCAAAGCAATTACACTGAACATTACCGGCTTTGGAGGTATTGCAAAGTACCAGCGCATCCAGTCTAGAGCAGCCACTAAAACGAAGATTACCCCAAAAGTTAGGTAGCTGGTAGTGTCCTCAGAGATCAACCGGTGGATCTCATTTCCTAACGATTCCCCAGGGTTTCTTAGTGCAGGCGCTTTCAGCGGAGAGCGGGTACCGGATCCTTCATTTCTCATCTTTCGTCTCTCTTGAATCAACAAATTTTTTTGACACCTTCGGCATCACCTCTAAAAAGATTGGCAACTTATGTTTCCCGCCGGGGGTTATTGAAATATTTAAGGGCATCCACCATTTCACGCTCTGAATTTTTGATATTTTGAACGGCATCAAAACCGGGGCCATTTCTCAGAAATCATATTTTGATGTACTCTATCTGCTCCAAACACGCCGCTGGGTTATGGCCGGGGGTCATGCGACTGCTCTGAATCGCTGGTATCTCCTATCCAGCAGATCTGTGTCCGGCATCAATAAAGATGATCTGGGGAGGAGCATCTGCTTTTGGTGCAAATCTTGTAGCCCATGAACGAGCATCGGCCCGTCTCTTTCTCTGAGAACGTCCTGTCTTACTTCAATAATGAAGTCCGGTCTGATTCCCAGTAGGAGGCGATCGAAAGCAGCATGATGGAACTTGCATAAAGATATGCCGTTATTCACTTTAGGCTCACCGCCGGGTTCTCCATCAGGGATGATATGTGCAGCATCCAGAAGCTCAAGGTGGCGAATGCGGCAGAAGGAACACTGCTCTCTGTACGCACGAAGAACTCTTTCTCGAAACCCACGCTGATGCAGACGTTGCTTTACAAGAGCTGTTAAATAGATTCTTCGGGCCTCAACCGTCGGTTCGGCGGTAAGAGTACTCTCCCTCTGCTCACGACTAAAGAGTGACAGGTCATCGACGGCCACTTTGAATGCTAGTTTCTGACGTTCGTCCGCCACAATGAAGACTGGCCAGACAGCCAAATACTTCCCCGGCACGACTCCGTGAAAATAGACGAGGGGAACCTTTCGGAAATAAGCCATTCGGAGGCCGGCGTTGTCTCGGTGTTGGGGATCTGTTCCGCGGTATCTATAGAGTAGCAAATTATCCGGCCCGAAACTGTCGTCGTAAGGACCTTCAGGTGTGGTAGTAATTGAAAGGGGCATCTGCTGGAGCAGTTTTGGCTTAAAGATGCCTTGAGGCCCAAGCAAAGGCACTCGCTGGTTTTCAAATACAAAGCCTCCGGCAAGCAAAGACCGGGGCAGTACGTCACCATGGATTCGGACTTGTTCCGTCAACCAAGCGAATGATGCAAGTCGAACTCTTCCATCCAGATCTGACATCGTGAGGCCTGCTATTCTGCGATTATCCGTTCCACGGTCTTACCGTTTCGGTCAAAGCTGCCAGCACACAACCTCATTCTTCATACTCAATGTACTTGTTCGCCTTGCCTTTGACCAATTCCGCATGGGCCAGAACGCCTACAAATAAACAATAAACTCCCATTATCATGCAGAGCACGCTCAGTCGATCAAGCATAATTACTTATTTATGCCCATCCCCCTGCACCCCCCGTATGCGACGCGGCCCTCAATGCTGTCGAGAGGAAGATTACTGGACCCAAGCTTGCCATCCATGGCATTTCCCTTTTCTGCCGTCCCCCCTCGGAACCGCATCGCATTTACAGCTTCATCGAACACCTTCCATTCAAGAAACGGGGCAGATCCCAGATTGTCCACCTCAATGCCGTTCTCGACTAACTTGGCCTGAAAGTAACCGCCCTTCAGTTTGGGGATCTGGACCGGTGCGCCTGATTCAGCAAACCTGGTCTTAATGACTTTGACAGGTATGCTCGGATGCACCTTTCACCTTCCTTCCGGCACTAGCCATCCAGGAAATAATCGGAGTCAATTCTCTTGATCTCATAGGATGCCACCGGCGAGACACCGACATTGTGCTCGATCATTAGCTCAGCGAGCGGGCGGCCACCTATAAGGATGATCTTAGTGTCGATGTTGTTGACGTATTGGAGGGCATCCTTGGTGAAATCCGAGGTTGTGATGAAAATTCCTTTTCGCGCTCTCTGCCCTTGCAGAGCCCCAGCAAATTTCTGGATCTCGGGACGTCCAACCGTGTTTCCCCAGCGCTTGGCTTGGATGTAGATGATGTCGAGTCCGAGCTTGTCCTCCTTGATGATTCCATCTATCCCCTCGTCACCGGTCCTGCCGATCGCCTCTCCTGCCTCTTTCCTTGAGCCGCCATACCCCATCCTCAGGAGGACATCAACAACGATCCTTTCAAAAAAGTCAGGGGCGCAGTGTCTTACGTTTTCTAACAACTCGGAGGCAAGATTTTCTTTTAGTTCAAGGAAGGCGGATTCTAGGGCTTCCTCGGGATTGACTTCACCTGGTGAAGAGATTTTCTTTACTTCTCTTTTATCGTGGTTTCTCTTGGCCCGCCTGAATTCAAGGAATTCGGGAAACTGGTCGAGGAACTTGATATTAATTGCCGCCGGCCTCTGCTCCAAAACCTTCTTCCCGCGCTCAGTGATCTTGAACCTACCCCGACCTGCTGATTCAATCAGGCCTGCCTTCCGTAGATAGGTACTTGCCCAGCCTATGCGGTTATCGAATAGCCTCACTGTGCCGCTCGGCAGCATCTCTCTGCGGTCGTCCGCTGTCAACGAGAACTCGATGGCTAGGTGATCAATCGCTTCACGGGTTGTGTGTTCCCTTTCATCGTGGGCGAATTTCAGCAGCGGCAGCATGATCGTTTGATAATCTGGAATAGCCATAGCCACTTCCTCAAGAGGTTTTGTCAGAAGTCATTCTCGCACATCCCATTTTTCCTGAGTCCGCTCCTGCCAGGCTTGGGCTCCGGATCGGATAAGGTCGGCATTGGCTTCGTCTTTGAGGGTAAACACCCTCTGGCCGTGCTCGAGCGCTCTACGTGCCGTGGTCCAGGTCTTTCCATCTTTAGAGGCGTGTGGGACAAGGATTGCGTCGGCCAACGTTGCAACCATGTCATTCCGCAGGATGCTCTGCGACGCAGTGGTCCGCCGAACCTCGTCACCGAAGAAAGACAAAACAAGCAGACGGCCTTCTTCCACCGCTTTTCGGGCCGACTTGCCAATCTGCAGGTTACGCAAACTTTTTGCCGGGCAGAGAATCACAGGTTGAGCGCCTCGCAACAGCAGATCAAGACACTCCCGCTCCATAGGGGAGTGGAACCCGCCGATCATCACTACCTTTTCGTCCCGCAATCTGCGAATGACATCAAAAGTCTTAATGACGATGCTACCCGGGCATTGGACGGAACAAATCAGGCCGAGTAACTGACTTTGAAGGATGCCGGGGTTGCCCAAAGTATAAAGATTCTGGGGCGCGGCGTCGGCCAACCGATCCATTAGGATCGACGGATAGGTTCGGTCCCCCGGTTCAATTGATTGTGCTTTCACTCACCGCCTCCGAAGACTTTCCCGCCGAAATCGTTCAGCGCTGCGCGGCTCCTTCCCTTTCACTTCCAAGTTGGACCTCGATGAGTACCTGTAGGCGATCCTTGTCGGAGAACTCGAGTTGATCCCAGGAAATGCGGCAATAGACTCCTGAATGAGTCATTCCTAGTAGTCGTTGCCATCGTCCAGGACTATGAAATAATCATGGCTCTGTCTTTTGCTTTTGAGATCCTCTGCTCCGGGACTTCGACAATGGCCGCTTGGAGGATGGTTTCTTTCGACCTCTCTTGATCGCCTCAGCCGAGGACCTCAAATCTTCCAGATAACGTGCCGCGGCACCCTGTTCCGCTTCCTGCCTCCGCCGTTCCGCGAAGGCGTCGTACTGAGTTTCCGCCCAGGAAATCGCGTCCTCATGGCTCACAGACCCAAGGCCACTCAGCACAGGCAGTTCGGTGTCCCTCAGAAACTTATCCAGAAAGATCGTCCAATCCTGCATTTTGATGTCTTGTCGCCGCTGGGCTCGAAACTCAGCCTGGTCCAGGAACATGACCACGATACGGTTAAGCGTGTCGATTTCCTTTTCGGTCAGGTAGTTCTTGGCCGTCGGCACATCGCGTTTCAGGACCCGTCCGCCGCTCCATGCGGTTAGACCCATGTTTGCCTGATTCGCATCAGCGCGTCTGCGGACGATCTCTGCGGCCGTCATGCCGGTGGCGGCAAAGTGCATTTTGTTCTGCATGACAGCGAAGAAGGCCTGTGTTTCCTGTTCGCCTTCACGGTAGTCCGAGGCCAGAGTGAAGATCTCACGTATACGTTCGTAGACGCGTTTCTCGCTGGCCCGGATTTCCCGGATGCGGGCCAGCAATTCGTCGAAGTAATCCGCCACGCGATCGCGTCCCTTTAGGCGGTCATCGTCCAGCGTGAACCCTTTGACGAGGTATTCGCGCAACCTTTCGGTTGCCCACTGGCGGAACTGGATGCCCCGGGGCGAGCGAACCCGGTATCCTACAGCCAGGATCATGTCGAGGTTGTAATGTTCGACCAGCCTAGCGACCTGCCTGGCACCCTCGGTCTGAACTATTCGATATTGTCGAATAGTTGCCTCCGGAAGAAGTTCTCCGTCCTCATAAATGCTTTTAATATGATGGTTTATGGTATTGACGCCCACCTGGTAGAGGTCGGCGAGAAGGCGCTGGGAGAGCCAAACCGTCCCGGCCTCCATGCGGACCTGGATGCGGCTGCTTCCTTCCTCGGTCTGGTAGAGGACAATTTGGGAACGACCTTCAGGAAGATTATCCGACTGGCCGCTCATTCCTCCTCCTCTTTTCCGCCGTCCCGGCCCATGCGGTACTTGATATCGTAGTTGATGATGAAATCGAGTTCTTCATCGGTAAAGCCATAGTGTTTCGCGAGAAATTGGTCGATTAGGTCGATAATTTGTTTGCTGTTCTTGGGAAAAATGCATTGGACTTTGAGCGTGTCATGTTTGAACACCATCCTGCGGCATTCTGAGTTCGCATCGAGATCGCTCATCAGGTTGGTTGAAGAATCTGCAAGGCTACGCCCTTGCGGACCATTCGAGAGTCTCGGGAGGTCTATTGGGAAGGCATCAATTTCCCGTTTATTTACATGACGACAATCAGAGAAGGCGGTTATGAACCAGTAGAATAGGTTCGTGTTGAGACACCCAAGAGCGCACTTTGCGATTTCCTTATCTCTGAACGTCAGTTCCTTGAACTCGCTAGGCGTTCGACGGTTTCCTTGTCCATCAATGACTTCAGGGACAAAGTTAAGGGCCTGAAGGAAATATCCGACTTTTCGCGAATAGAAGATGTCGTGGTTTCCCGAATTCAAATAGAAATGTGATAGAGACGCCTTTTCCGCTTCGAGTTTTCGAATTATACCCTCCTCGACCTCTGTTGATAACTTCGGCATCGAACCGCTTACCAAAGTTTGGTTTGAAGACGTGTAACTGAGTATCTGGAATAGGTGAATTCGCTCTTCTGAACTCCATTTATTGTAGCGAGTAGAGAACACGCGATGTGGATCGCAGGTCCGATGAATCAGATGTATGCTCAGACGAATATGTTCAAGACCCTCAAAAAGACGCGAAGGCCTGTCATCGAACGAACTATAGTGGAGCGTTTGGGCAGACAGGAGTTTCTGAAGGGGTGCATATCGGTCGGTGGATACTGACGACACGGGAACAATGAAGCCCATGTGGCCTGTTGCCCGTAGGATCCCGAAGGACCGCTCGAGCATGATCGCGTAAAGGTTCCCCGCACTTTGGCAAGAGTACCCCATGAGGGCGTAGCTCGTAATCGCCTTCAATTCTACATACGGTGGATTTCCTATGATAACATCAAACCCACTCCTATGTATGATCCCGTAATACTCCACAAACCAGTGAAACGGCTGGTGGCTGTCTTTCCATTCTGCGAAAGCCTCTTCGTAAGCAGCTTTGGATTTGTAGCTGCTAGCCGCGATACTGTACGCGGAGGCCATATATCGGTCCAGTTCGGCGTCTAGGTTTTTCAGACGGATGCGAAGGTCCTGCTTGTCCAGGTGGGTGACTCTGCCGCCGTGGGTGGTCTGCTGGGCGCGGAACTGCTGGAAGGACTTTTCGATTATTAGGAGTTCATCTTCAAACCGTCGGTAAGCATCATTAATATCGCCGAACATGAGCGTTTTCTGAGCCTGGTTGCCGACGGCCTCTTCGGTAAAGGCCTTGCGGGCCTGCTCTTCTGTAGCATACCCCACCAGAGTATTGCCGGTGCGAATGTTGAAGTCCATGTCTGGTAGGGGCTCGATCTGCTCCGGCTTTTCCACCTGTGCCACGAGTTTCAGAAACAGGCGCAGTTTGCAGATTTCCACCGCCTCGGCCATGATGTCCACGCCAAAAAGATTGTTGATAATGATGGACTTGAGGATGAAGTAACGTTCATTGGGGTGCTTGGATATTTGGGCTAGAACATTCTTGAAATCAGTGAACTGCTTGGGATGATGGGGCTTGTTTTCGATATCCTCGATGAAACGCGCCATGCGCTCCAGGCAGTCGCTGTAAAGCGTTTCGAGGATGCGCAGTGCAGCAAAGAGGAATGCGCCTGAGCCACAAGTGGGGTCGAGCACGGTTATGCCAGTCTCCAACTTCTCGGTTGACTTCTCCGGGATTCTGCCGGCAATGGCCTGCCAGAAGGCACGGAGCAGTTCCGGGCCCTCGCTGGTGACAATGGCGTCTCGGGCGAACTGCCAGATGTCCATGTTCAGGGTTATGAGGTCGTTAATTTGGTGGACCCCACCCTTCCTCAATTTTTCTCGGATCTCCAGGCAACGTGTGCGGCGGTAGATATATTCCCGCCAGGTCTCGGTGACGAGGCGCAGGGGATCGCCGGCTAACGCCTGTTCGAGGTTGTAACGTCTGTCGTGCATGCGTACCTTGGGGTCGCGCATGCCGGCTTGAACGAAATCGGGCAAATCGCTTTCCGGGATAATGGCACCGTCCTCGCTAATCACACCGTGTTTCACCGCCGGATAGATGTATCGGTCAGGATCTTCGCGGAGCAGCTTCCATAAAAAACTGTCAGGCTTGAAAGCGATAGGGCATTTCTTTTCGGCGGCATCGAAGAGGAAGGGAATGAGGGTGTTCTTGCTGATGTACTCGGTGATGTCCTCCTTGGTGTAATAGGCGCCCATCTGCTTTTGGTTAATGTATTTTTCAAAAATGTAACCGACCACGTCAGGGTTGATCTCATTGTCGGCGCGAAGCGGTCGCTCGTCCAGGTGCCAGCGGTACTGATCAAAGAAGGTAAAAAGCTTCTCGAAGGCCTTATCGGGGATGTCGATGTCGGGGTTTTGCTCCTCGAGTTGATGGACTTCGAAAAACCCGCCGTTTAAGAAGGGCACCCGGCCGAGTAGCTTCTCCATGGCCCTATCCAATTTGCGATCTGCGGGCGATCTACCCAAGCCATCATGAAACAGACGCAGGAGGAAATAACGATAGAAGGTTTGAAACCTGTCTTTGCCCCGGAGCCTTTGAACCATTGTGAGGCGGTTACGCAGGTAATCGGTGTCGCCGTCGAGAAAGCCCTTCTTCTGGATGAAGTACACGAACATCAGGCGGTTGAGCATCAGCGACGTGTACCACGCAAGATCTGTGTCAGACTTGATACCTTTTATGAGCTTGAGAAAAGCCGCATGCTCTGCTTTGAAACGGTCGTAGAACTTTTTTGTGATCTTGTCCACGTCCAGAGCGGCCTTAACCCGGCCGGCGACGTCAACAACAGTGATGGCCTCCTCTTCATCCATGCTGACGGAAATCTGATCGAGCCGCTGGATGAGCGGGTCACCCGACTGGGTGGTGTCGAAGCGGTGGTCCCTGCTGGCCAGAGGCTTGCCCGGCTCGCGACGGACCCAATGCCAGACCTGACGACCCTTGGCCTGGTCGGTATAAATGACAAAATGCTCGCGCACGGACTTGGTTACTTTTTGATCGATCCTCAGGCGCGTAGGCCGGTCGGGAATCATGGGACAGAGGAAGGCTACAAATCCGCGTTTCTGTGCAACGGCGGTCAGAGCTATGGTGGTGTCGCCCACGGGGATGTCCAAACGGGCATGGTGGTTGTCCCAGCCCAGGTGCTCGCGGAACAGCGTCGCAAGATCGAAGGACTTGAGACACTTTCGTACGGCGGCGGCATCAATCTTCATGTGGCGACCTCTCTTGCTCTACATGGACCTTGCTTTGCCATCAACAGGCCGTAACAAGGTCGAGTCACGAAGTCCCATTGAACAGATAACCTGAGGCTCGGTCGACTCAACATCCTCAGCCACGCGGCAAAGGCGGGCATCGGCTCGAAGCGACACCACCAATTCGGCCAGGGTCTGGTCGCTTATGCCGCTCTTCAGTTGCCGGTTAAGAGTGTCAGTGGCCGTCTGAAGCAGGGGGTATTTATAGATATCCTCGATGGCCTTGAGCAGCTCAGGATCAGCAAAAAGCGTCTCCTTAAGGACCTCCGCATAGGCCTTCAGTCGTTCATAAGTGCGGAAGCGGGCCCCAGAGGGTCGGCCGAGCTGGCCGCCCACAGACCTTTCTGTCTCTATGATGAGCTTTACACCCTTGGCCACCATTTCGTGATGCTGATCATGGCGTGGCAAGGCGGCCGTATCGGGAGCACACTCGGCGGCTCTCAAAATGGAAAACTGCGACTCCGTGACGCTTTTGCCTTCTTTGTCTATCCAGGCCAGGGCGTCGTTTCCTTCAGCGGTGCGCAGATACACCAACGCACCCTCGGGCTGACCGCGGGTTTCTTTGTACTGCTTCGTCGAGTAAACTACGTTGGGCATTGCCGGAATGATCTTTTCCAGCTCAGATTCTCTGTCGATGGCGTTTTTCCAGATCTGGTAGGCGTAGGAAGCCAGGTCCACCTCAGTGTCTTCCTCACCATCTAGGATGCCGGCCTTTTCAGTAAAAAGGTCACGCACAATTTGGTCGCCATCCTGGTCTTCGAAAAAGGTCTCATCGGCGCCGACGACCTCGGCGTTCTCCTGCAATCGCTGGCGCACGCGGGCGCGGAGTCGGATGATCCGCTCCACCCCATCGGCGGGCAGAAAGGAGTAACAGAGGATAGTGTCGGCCTGTTGTCCAATGCGATCCACACGGCCTGCGCGCTGGATTAATCGGATGATTGCCCACGGCAGATCATAGTTAACGATGACAGCGCAGTCCTGAAGATTTTGCCCTTCACTGAGCACATCTGTGGCCACAACGATGCGCAGTTCGTTTTCCGGATTGACCTGCTTACGCCTATTATTGCTCACCGGGCTGAAACGGTAGGCCATGGCTGTCGGATCTTCCGTGTTGCCCGTGATCCCGGCCAGGGAGGATATACCTCGCGCCTTCAATTGAGGTTCGAGGTAATCCACTGTGTCAGCAAACTGCGAGAAGACCAGGACCTTATCTTTGCGATGAGTGCTGGTAAGCAGAGCAAGAAGGGCCTTCAGCTTGGTGTCCCGCTCGGGATCCCATGCCCCGGCACGCTTGAGAACCGCCATGAGCGATCCGGCGTCTCTTCTCAGATCCTTTCCAAGAGCATCAGCAAATAATCCCGGGTGCAGCCATTTGAATCGTCGCCGAAAATGGGAAGCATAGGCATTATAAATCTCCGCCGCGCGCTCTCGGAATTCTTTTTCGGTCAAGGCCTGCATCAAACGTCCGAAAGGTTCGCCGGCTTCACCATTGTTATCGTTTTCAGCTGCCGGTTCCCACAGCTCATTATCCTGATCGTTTGCCCAAGTGTCGAGCAAGCCAAAGTCCTGGGTTCCGATGGGAAGGGGCAATTCATTTTCAATGGCATGCAGGAAGATAAAGTTTCTTAAGATGTGGCGCTCCACGGACAGGATGAAGGCATGTCCGCTGCTCTCAAGCCGCTTAAAGAGGTTGGTGCGGCAGAAGCCCTTGAGACGAGTGCCGGCCCGCGACAGATCAGCCAGGACCTTGGCCTCTTCCGGTGTTGGCGGTTTGCGAGGCGATGGCTTCTGGTAATTGCCTAAACCATAGCGGGGCAACTTCAGATCGTTTACCGCATGGACCACATCATCCGAAAAGAGCCTCGCATAAGGATCATTCGGGTCTTTGTCATTGATCGCGAATTTCATCGTCCTGGGGACCCGATCCGGAAAATACGATCGCGACCCGTCAGCAAACTCCAAATATTTCCGACCCCGATCAGGATCATATTTGGCATAGTTTTCCTGAATAAAGCTTCGGGTGCGGCGAACCAGATAGAGACGCATCAGGTCCCGCCAATCGTCGGCATGGGCGCTTTTCTCGAAAGCTGCCAGAGAACGGACAGGAATCTGCATTCGCAATAGTTCGTTCTCGCTCTTTTCCCGTATAAACTTTTCCGGCCGGATGCCTATGTCTTTGTGCTCGTCAATAAAGAGTCGAAGCTGGTTGGATAAGTCGAGATAGCTCTTGTTATACGGCGTGGCTGAGAGAAGGATGACGCGACTGTCGTTAGCGCTGATATATTCCGCAATTGCCCGATATCGACTCCCATCGCGGTTGCGAAGGTTGTGACTTTCATCAATAACTACCAGGCGGAAGCGGCGCAGATCTGGGAGTTTTCGCTGCGCCTGGGTGATGGATAAAACCTTGGCGCGCAAGCGGTACTGCTGCCGGTAATCCTCCCACATCCTGACCAGGTTCTTCGGGCAGATGATGAGCGTCTCTACCCCGTGGTCATCCTCGAAAATACGCGCGAGGGCTGTGGCCATAAGTGTTTTGCCAAGACCGACCACGTCACCGATCACGACGCCACCGCGCTTGTTGAGATGATGCGCGGCGATCTTGACAGCAGCTATCTGGAACTCGAATAGTTTGTTACCGAAATCGCTGGGAATCCGAAATTCAGTGAGACCGGATCTGGCTTCCTGGGACAGGTGAAAGGCCATTTTGATGTAGATATGATAGGGCGGAATCGGCTCCGGACGCGCCCAGCTGTTGTTGATGATCTCGACAAGTTCTTTGGAGATATCAATGCAAAAACGATCGCTCCAGCGATCCTCGAACCAGCCGGCCAGTTTATCGCAAGCATCGTGGTCGAGCACATCCACATTCAGCTCTCCCTGCTTCGATAGGCCGGCCAGTGTAAGATTGCTGCTCCCAAGGTATCCGATCTTGGGGTTGATCGGGTCCTGGCGAAAAAGCAGGTACAGCTTGGCATGGAGCGGGTGCCGGAGAAACAGCTTGACCACGAGCTTCCCGGCGGCAATTTGAAGTGCGAGTCGGCGCAGCCCCGCTTCATCTTGATTGGTGGGGAGGCCGAGCATGAGTTGGTCGCGAAAGTCCTGCGCGAGCCTTCGTTTAAGAACGACGGCCTTTGCCTGGTCTATCTCTTCAACATTCAAAGGACTCATTGCCGATCGGAGCTGGTCCTGAGGCATCTGCTGCATCCCAACCATGAGCCTGCAACATTGCCCTTCGCCGCCGGCCCATTTATCAACAAAGGTATCAACTTGCCGCCAGCCCCGCAGATTAAAATAGCCTACGCAGAAATCCGCTCGCTTAGACAACCCCATGGCCTCAGAGAGGGCCGTCAAGAGGTGCTTCTCTATATTGTCAAATATCTGGGGCATTCAGATAACCTCGGCAATATTTCTCTTGATTATGAAAGTCACTACTTCCTTGGATTCGCCAAGCACTCGATCCCTCGGACAGCGGCTCTATACTTGAGATTCGAAGCGACTCAGACGGGAAGCCACTCCTTCTTAATCGACAACGGGTAATATGCATAGGGAAGGTTCTTGACTGATAAACTGCTAAGAGGTGCCGGCATAAAGTCTCATTCTTTATACTCAGTGTATTTGTTCGCCTTCCCTTTTAACCAATTCCGCAGGATACTCGTTCGGTTTATTGCGAGTTCTGCTCCTCTTTCGCTTCAGATGTCGCAACAGCTTGATGTTTAATCCCGAAATCGAAACTCTGGACTCCTGAGCTCTTTTCCAAAGCACAAAACCCCATCCCCTTTAAGAAGGAGTGGGGTTCTGCGTTCATATTTCACGGTTCCAGGTTCTACGAGGCGAGATTTCTTCATTTCTCCCCTAAACCTTAGTGGCCGATTGAAAAACGGGCATAATCTATACCTAAGATGCTCAAAGATCAATAAGTTTTGAAAAGGTTCAAAGTTCAATGTTCAGGGTTCAAGGTTAACGGAAAAGCAACTTGGGCCATTACGCCCCAGCTCAGAGTTCAACGTCCCGTGTTCGTGGTTCCGCAGTATCCAACTCAGAGCTTCCTACTCCCCCAACGCGAAAGAGAGGACCATTTCGACTTGGCGCCTGCTTTCTGGGGACAATTCATTGTGGTCTTCAGTGTACTCGCGGAGTTCGCGGATTCTATCAACGGCTTCATGGGCCTGAAATAGACCGTGACATAAACCTTCTAGTTCCGGGTTCCGAGTTCAAGGTTCCGGGTTCAATAGCCTCGTTCAATTCCAAACTCGGAACTTTGAACCCCAAACTCTGAACTTGAATCCCCGGCGCCCGGTTGTTCTCAGGAGAATGGAGCCATTTGATGAACTCTCGCCGCACCGCCTCCATAATTGAGTTAATGTCCTTCTCACCTGCTTTTATAAGAGATTCGGCAATGGCGATGCTCATCTGGGTATCGTCAGTGAAAAGTACTGGATCAGGGAGATCTGAAATGCCTTTAGTGCCATACCGTCTCTTGATTTCGGGGAGCTTGATGAACTCCGTCGGGGCTCCGAGTGCATCCCCTATGGCAAGACCGAAGATGACTCCCTTTGCTTTGTCGAGATCCATGTTCAGGTTCCGAGTTCAAGGTTCAGGTCTGAACCGAAATAGCGAGCGCATTCTCCGCTGCTTACGGCGGAGTAAGCGAGCGAGTCAAAATAGATAGAAACTCCTCGTGAGGTGGAAAATTCCCCGCAAGCTTGTCGTAGCGAAGCGGAGTTCCCGCTCCGCTGGGTTGCGAGGAGCTTCAATGCGCGAACTTGAAGTCTTATGAGTCCTTTGGCCCCTTTGTGGCCCCATTATGTTTCCTAAAGAGATTTCTCGACCGGTTTTTCCCTGAGGGGCATATGGGGCATTTCTGGGGCATTGGGTAATCCCAGCAATGAGGCATATGAGTCATAACTGAGGCATTGTCTTCGCCATAACATAGAAAGCTCCCCGCCGCTCACCTCGCCGCTCAAGTATCCCTTTTTTAACCATATCTTCCAGGTCCCGGGTGGCAGTCTGACGACTTACCCCAGTCTGTTCCTGATACCTTCCGCTTGTGATTCGTCCCTGCATGCGGAGACTTCCCAATCCTGCCAACTGTCTGTCATTTAGATGGAAACTTCCCAGGATCTGATCTGTCAGCCAATCACGCCAGATCGCGGCAGTGAATTCGCCACCGCGCTGGGCGAAGTCCGGTTCGGGCAGGTTGTGGGCAAGGCTTTCTCGGATCATCATGAGGGTGCCGGTGCCGTATTTCTCGATGTAGCGTGCAAGAAAAAGTGCTTCGCAAAGCCGCGGGTTTCGCGGGACAGAGCCGTGGGGATGGCGCAGACTTTCTGTCGTCAATGGCGCAGGAAGGGTCCCCGGATTCCATACCTCTACGCGATCGGCGAATACGGATACCTGAACGGCGCCCGCGGAGGCATAGTCACGGTGAGCCACGGCATTCACAATGGCCTCGCGGACCACCTCGGGCGGGATTTCATAGCGGACCGGAGCCTGAATACTCTCAGCGCGAGTGCCAACGCTCCGGTCGAGTTTGGACATGACGAAGTCCACGGCATTGTCAACTTGTTCGAAAACTCTACCCTTAAAAATGCGGTAGAACGGTACGGGCCTCTGGATTTCAGTCCCGTGAAAGTGCATACACCGAATCTCGGCGTTTGGCAGAAAACGTTGGGGATCACGTCCGAACAACAGCAGTGAAGCGTTGGTGGGCTGGCCTTCGCAAAGCAAGTGCAGGTGAGTGAGGATCGCGATCAGGGGGGCTGTGTCAGGTAAAGGGAACTGGCGTTCGGAGCCGGCAATTCGTACGAGGTTCAACACGGACTCGCCATCCAGATCGTCGGGTGTCGAGCCCCTGGCAGGCATCTCCTCGAAAGGGCTGCATTGTATAACGCCGCACGAGGTCAGGTGGTCCACGAGGCTGGCGTAGAGGGCGGCTTTCAGTTCCTCCATACTGTTAAATCGCCTGCGAATGAGCTGACTGCCGGCCTTCTGAACGAGGGCCTGCATCTTGGGGTGCTTCTGCGTATCGGCAGTCCCTTTGACAAAAATAAGGCGGGGCTTCCCCAATGCTGTGGCGCGGTCGAACTCACGTTCTGTAGGCGACAGTCCGTCGGCATCTTCAAATCCATAATCGTTGCCAAGAAGCCCTACGTACACGGCACAACGCTCCACTTCAGCAAGATAGACGGCATCCGTGCGCCGGTCGCTTGCCGGCAGGTCTTCGAAAAGGAAGACTGTAAAGAAACGGCGTAGCAAGGGATCGTTCAATCGTCTTGCAAGTACAGCTTCGATCCGGCACTTTCTGCGGCTCGGGGATAGCCGAAGAGTTCCAAGCACCGAGTCTGAGTCACAGAGCCTGAAGGTAAAGAAAAACAGTCTCAAGGTCAACTCGGGACTCCGAGCAAGGAACAACCAATTCGGAGAATCAGACACAGGTTCCCTTTTTCCCCGATTCTCCGGTTCAGTACTTATTTCTGCTTCTCCTGGAGAACCGCGAGATCCTCGTCCCCTGGGCGGCTTTGCTTCCATTTGCTTTAGCAAAGATGGAAAGGTGCAATATCCGAGCATCGAGGCACAGTGCGAAACCGGTCACCTTGTCGGAAGAGAAGCGATAGTCAATCCCTCTTCCCACTGCGGCCCTGGTCTCAGGCACTGAAGCGAGGCTGTCTTTGAAAAATGCGATGACATCGCTCTTGTGCGCCTTCTCGTCCTTTTCGGGCCTGCCCTCGTCCTTTTCACTTCCTCGCATCTCCGACTCTCCGCTTCACCGATTCTCCGATCCAGCCTTGTCCGTTTCACGATACACGGTGACTTTGACAAGGAAGGTCAAAAGCCGGCGAAATTTTCAAGATTTTTTCGGGTGCTTGCGAAGGGATAAGAGGCGGAAGTCAGCACAAAGGGCAAGAAAGAAGGAAAGTCTCAGGAGAGTTTGTTGAGGCAGCTATATCCACGAGCCTCAGAATTCCGGAATGCGGTATCCCCTGGAGAATCGCTATTTCGCCAAAATCCTTGTCGAGGGTGACGAGGACGCGACCTTCCTTATGGGCCTTCTCGAGGATTTCCCGGTCTCCTGGGTCTTCGGTCCAATCTCCTGCCCAAAGGACATCGTGCCCTTTGGTCTTAAGGTAGCTCTTGGCGCCACCCCAGACACAGGCATCCAGTAACAGCTTCACTGCCGTGACTCCGCCCCAAAGAATTCAACTCGCTCATGCCCGACAATCTTCCGGGCGTAAAGCAGGCATGCTTGTATATCCTCCTGCTCAAGCCAGGGATACCCCTCCAGGATCGTCTCCGGGCTGTCCCCGGCAGCGAGCATCGCGAGAACATGTTCAACGGCCAGTCGGCGTCCTCGGATGATCGGCTTGCCACCGAAGATGTCCGGATTCACGGTTATCCGCCGAAGGATGTTCTTATCGTCCATGGAATCCTCCTGTGAAAGCTATTGGCAAAAAAGCAGAACTGCCATTTCTTCTGGATCTTAACTTACTTGCCCCGCCGAATCAACAATACTCAAGGACCCACAGTTTTGGCCCATGAGGTGGAAAAAGGAGGTGACTTTCAAGGAAATTCCTGTAAAATCGGCTCGCTATTGAGCATTGCCCTGAGAAAATAGAATCGAAGAGGGGGAGAAACGGTGAAACGGTGATCAAACGTTGCTTCGCTCTTTTTCTCCGATTCCCCGTTTCCCCGGTTCACCTCTTTCGAAGGAGGTTTCACCATGCCCAGGGGGGACCAGCTATAAAATTGCTTTGCGCAATTTTATATGGCGCGGCTTCACCGCTTTTGAGAAAACTGCGAGAGGGACTGCGTATGCCAAGGGGTGACCAGTTAGGCAGACAATGGCGAATTATCCAGACGCTTCTCACCTCTTCAGGTAAGTCGGCGGCCGAACTGGCAGCGGAGCTCGATATCCATCCCAGGACCGTGTACCGGGACCTTGTGGCCCTTCAGACGGCCGGCTTTCCGATATGGACGGGAAGAGCCTCTGGTCTCTCCTCGACACCATGAAGCACCACATCCCGGTCCCCTTCACCTTTCCCGAGCTCATGGCCCTCTATTTCGGGAGCACCATGCTCAAGGTATTTAAGGGCACCTTCTTCTACGATTCCCTGGAGACCCCCTCCCTGAAGAAACCCGAACCGGGGATTGGGAGAAACGGAGAAGCGGTGACCTTCAAGAGAACGATATTCTCTTTCCTCTCCGGCTCCCCGATTCACCGAGTCTCCGTTTCAGATAATACCACAAGGACAATGGGGGATCCTCAAGCAGGTGAACGATGCGGCCGGGGCCAGAAAGACGATCGAGATCGTCTACTACACCATGAGCCGCAAGAAGGAGACGAGACGGAGCGTCGATCCCTACCGGATTTGGTTCTTCAACGGCACTTTCTACCTGATCGGTTTCTGCCACATGCGGGACGAAGTGAGGGTCTTTGCCCTCGACCGCATCAAGCTGCTCCACCAGAGCAAGAAGACCTTCGAGATGCCCGAGGACTTCGATGTGGAGGAATTCGTCCGCCCGAGCTTCGGCATCTACCAAGGCCCGCTCACCAGGGTGAAGATCCGTTTCTCGCCCGAGGTGGCCGGCTACGTCAAGGAAAGCATTTGGCACGAGAGCCAGAAGATCACGGACGAGAAGGACGGCTCCATCATCTTCGAGGCAGAAGTGGCCGGTACAGACGAAATCCGCTTCTGGGTCATGAGTTGGGGATCCAAGGCTGAGGTGCTGGAGCCCGCATCACTCAAAAAAGAGATCAGGGCAGAGGCCGAGGCCATTCTGGGGATGTATGGAGAGGGCAAAAAGTGGGAAAAGACAGCCCACTGAAAAAATATGGCAGCGGGATCTACGCTGCGCTTCGGGTTTACTGACAATTCCGGAGATTGGTCGGATGATTATCGGCGGGTACCCGAATCCGGGAGATTCGACCAGTTAACGATTGTGGTGTTTGCCTTTACGATTCCTTTCTGAATATGGCAGGTCCTGTTCCCCCCGGCTTTACGATTACCAAGAAACCCTTTACGATTACTTTACGATTAGCTTTTCAGGTTTCAGCCGATAACGGATCGAACGACCCGCCCCAACCCGTACCGCCACACCGAGTTCCACAAGATTCCCGAGTTCACGCGAAATGACCGGACGCGTCACCCAAATCTGGCCTCGCAATCGCGGCTCGTCAGTTCATTGCCCTCCAAGAGCAATCCACAATCTCAATCACCCCTGACACAAAGGATGGAAAAGACATTTATTGCGCTCAGCCTTTAGAAGACGGAAGCTTAGCATGCGTGATCGTAAATGATATCATTTTTTGATTGCATTGAGCTTCTGGTCCGGCTATCATCCCTTTCGAATGAACAGGACACATCGAAAAACCCTCCAAGCCATCTTCTCCCAGCCTACCGCCTCCACATTGGAATGGCGGCGGATCGAAGCGCTTTTTGTAGCCCTCGGCGCTCAGGTAGTTGAAGGTGGGGGGTCGCGAGTTCGGTTTGTTCTCAACGGAGTCATCGCAACCTTTCATCGGCCTCATCCAGCCAAAGAGGCTTTACCCTACCAGGTTCGCGATGCCCGCACCTTTTTGGAGAATGCAGGGGTAAAGCCATGAAAACCATGACATACAAAGGATATGCTGCCCGCATCGAGTACAGCGACGAAGACGGCTGCTTTGTCGGTCATATCGCCGGAATCAAGGATGTCATTGGGTTCCACGGTGAGTCTGTCGCCGAACTGAGAGCAGCTTTCAGGGAGGCTGTAGACGACTACCTCACAACGTGTGAGAAGCTTGGCAGACCACCCCAGAAACCCTATTCCGGCAAACTGATGCTGCGCATTCCGCCCGAAGTACATGCCCGTGCAGCAATGATGGCTGAAGCACAGGGCAAGAGTCTGAATCAATGGGCTGCGGATGTGCTTGCAGATGCTTCCTGAGCGGAGGAGGGTTTGAATAGAAGCCAAGTTAATCGTGTTCAGACGCGACCGTAATGATGGGCAAACCTGTCATCGCCGGCACACGCATTACCGTGGAACTCGTGTTGGAGAAAATGGCCGCAGGGGAGACTGAGGAGCAGCGCTCACTCGTGAAGGCATTCGGGCTGCGCTCGCCTTCGCAGCAGAGGCGTTAAGGTGCTTTTGTGTAGCGAAGCACGGGGCTTTGATATACCTTCATAGGCATAAATCGACTTGAAAGAAAGGAGCCAACCATGGCCGATCCAAATGAAGTGCTCAAGGAAGCACTGGCTCTGGAGCCGGCTCAGAAGGCCGAATTGATCGACAAATTGCTCTTGAGCCTCGATAAGCCCGACAAGGATATCGACGAACTCTGGGCCAAAGAAGCGGAGAGCCGAATCGATGCCTATGAGAAGGGCAAAATCAAGGCCATCACCTTGGAGGAAGTGCTCGAAAAATATCGGTAGGCCGAGAAATGCGTATCCGCTTCCTGGAAATTGCCGCGATCGAATTGGATGAGGCAATCCAGCACTACAGCAATGAGGCAGCCGGACTCGGCGAGGAATTTCTCAATGAAGTCTTGGAAGCGCTGAACCGGGTCGCCAAATTTCCCGAAGCGTGGCATCCGTGCTCAAAGAGAACGCGACGATGTCAAACAAATCGCTTCCCATACGGAATCATCTACCAGATCCGAACGGAAGAAATCCTCGTCATCGCGATTGCCAACCTGCACAGAGAGCCGGATTACTGGGAGGACCGACTGTAAACCGATCAACCGCCCCGGTTCACCCTCTCTCCCTGCTTCTCCGGAAAAACGGAATCGTTTTCTACTGAACAGAGGACGGGAGATGCCCTGTCAAGGAGTTCCTCGATCGGCTGCCATTGAAGCTCTCTGCAGCAAGCTGAAGCGAATCTTCGACATCCTTCCAAAAGGTGGCCAAGGCTCTTGGTAAGAATCTTGAGATCACCCTGAGCGAGCGCTGAATCCTGGCTTGCTCAGTCCCCCTCTCGCCAAGAACTCGGACAAGATTGAGAACGATGCAGTGCGGAGGTCAAAAAAAGGCACTTGGCGTGACCGCCAAGTGCCTTCAATTTTCACTGGTCGGGACGACTGGATTTGAACCAGCGGCCCTCTGAACCCCATTGGGATCCAGAGGGTTTTCTATGTACCCGAATCTGCGCAAGTTATTGAAAACACATGAACCGACTGTATAAGCAATAGAAAGAAAATCGGGATGAAAATTAAAAGATGTCACAATCGGTCACAAAAAATTAGAAGGCTTCCTGCTTCGGTATCGAGCGGTGCAAAGGAGGGATATATGGTGATTGTTTTCTGCTTCCCCGCCCCTCAACAGAAAAGCCAAGTTGATTGCAGCGCACCAGATCAAATCCAAGCATCCCGGGCAAGGCACTTTTAATTACGTACAGTGGGGCAAGGTATTCAATATACCTCTATGACCTCCGGAAGATTCAGGCGATGCTCGCCAACGTGCTTCGAAGTTTAGACTTTAAATGCCCCTGCAAACTTCGTTAGCGTCCCATATGGCGTTCATGATGTTTCGAACCACTCTTGCATCTCCTAACAGGTAACTGTCAAAAGAACTTTTCCTTATCTCCTCCCATAGATTCCGGTCGGGTTCATAACCTACAGCAACTATCAATGAATCAGCAGCAATCGTCTCCACGTCTTCCTTTATGCGAATGGTAACGCCAGTGTCGTCAACTGCCAGCAGGGACGCCTCTGTTTTAATCTGGACCTTATGGAAATGGAGCAAATCCCTTAACATCTGTTCGTTCGGAGGACAAACCTTGTCTCCTCCCAACAGCACATCAGCAAGGGCCTCCACAATGGTCACCTCTTTACCCTGCTTAGCTAACCATAATGCCGTCTCACATCCAACCAGACCTCCGCCCATAATTACCGTCTTATCTCCTGAGCTTCGGTAACCGAGCAGCACATCTGTCGCGGAGGCGATCTTTTCATTCGAGCTGAACTTGATATCCAATGTCTTAGGCCTTGAACCGGTTGCTATGATAACGACATCAGGCTCGTTCTCTTCGATAAATCTTTTCCTGACTACCGTATTAAGCCGCACTTCTACCCCAAGATCTGTGAGTTGCCTTTCGTACCATTCGAGCAGTCTTCTTTCGTCCTTCTTGAAGTCAGGGATGCTGCCGGGAATTAAATTTCCCCCGAGCCGGGCATTCTTTTCATACAGCGATACCCGATGCCCCCTAAATGCACACACCCTTGCTGCCTCACAACCCGCGACGCCGCCGCCTATTATCATCAACCTCTTAACCGTATAGGACCTCTTTATGGCAAACTCGCTTTCCCTTCCGGTCGCCGGGTTAACGGCGCATGAAAGAAGAACGTTCATCCGGTTGAGACAACCATCATGACAGGAGAGGCAAGGACGGATCAGATCGATTTTGTCCTGCTGGATCTTTTTTACAAGATGCGGATCAGCAAGTAGAGGCCTTGCGAGGCCTATCATATCGGTTTTCCCCTCACGAACTGAAGCGCTGGCAAGCACAGGGTCGTCTAACCGTCCTGCTGTAATAATTGGCACACTAAGGATCTCCTTCAACTTTCGGCCAAACTCCAGATACATACCTTTCTCAAAATACGCTGGTGGGTGACTCCAGTACCAAGAATCGTAGCTGCCGGCATCAACATCAATCGCTTGATATCCGGCGACTTCCAGCATTTTTGCGACTTCCAGCCCTTCTTCGATATCGCGTCCAAGTTCTAAGAAACTTTCCCCGGGCAGCCCTCCTTTGTTAAGGCCCTTTATGAAGTGCTTAAGGCTGTAGCGAATGGCAACTGGGTAGTCCTCTCCGCAGGTATCTTTAATAGTTTGCACGATTTCAACTGCAAACCTGAGCCTATTGGTGATGGCTCCGCCGTATTGATCAGACCTTCTGTTAAACAGCGATACGGCAAATTGATCGAGAAGATAGCCTTCATGGACGGCGTGGATCTCTACCCCGTCGAACCCACTGTACTTGCAGATTGCGGCCGCTTCTCCCATTTTATCGATCAGTGTCTTGACTTCCTCTGTCGACAACGCGCGTGTGATGGTGTTCGAATCCCATACAGATGAGTTCTCTGAAGGACCGACGAGCCGTCCGCCCCGCTGTATAACAGCTGGAAATATTACTCTTCCGAAACCAACTGTTAATTGAATAAATATCCTAGCGTCATATGCGTGGATCCGTTCGGTCAAGAGCTTTGCAGAAGCAATAAAAGCACCAGAATTGATAGTAGGACAAGGCATGAACGGCAAGTTACGAGGTTCAATCTCATTCTCTATTATAGAAGTCCCTGTAATAATGAGGCCCACTCCGCCTCTGGCTCTTTCAGCATAGTAGTCAATTCCACGTTGGTTGAAAGCTCCACTTCCATCCGACATTCCTGCGGGCCCCATAGGTGCCATGACAAATCGGTTCCTGACCTGGACGTTTCCAATTCTGATAGGCTCAAACAAGACTTCATACTCAGCTTTCATAGATTATCTTTTCTATAAAACTTTACGAGAAAGGATAGTACCCATACAGTATTTGCATTACCCGTTGAAAGGGTGCACCCACTCACTTGAGACAACACCCTAAGTGGTCTCACTGCTCGTATCCCACAAATTCCAAGAGCCCCCAATAAGAGAACCTGATAATTTCAGGTGAAAGTGAGGCCTCCATCTACAGAAAGAGTCTGTCCGGTAATAAAATCACTGGCAGGATCTATAAGGAAACTTATTGCTCCTACCAAATCTGATGGCGTCTGGTCCCTTTTTATTGCTCTACGATCTCTCACCTTTTCAAACCTTTCCTGCCCCATTACCTTGTACGTATACTCGGTTGCGGTTAAACCCACCGCCAACGCATTGACGGTAATATGATTTTGCCCGAAATCTACGGCAAGAGCACGGGTGAGTCCGATCAACCCAGCCTTTGCCGAAATATACGGACAAAGAGCGGCGCTGCTGTGAAAAACCGTTGAAGAAGTGATATTAACGATTTTGCCGTAGTTCGCAATCCTCATGTACTTGAATGCCTCAAGGGAACAGAGAAAAGCAGTCTTCAAGTTGGAGTCGACTACCAGGTCCCAGAATTCGACGTCTAGCTCCTCCACTGGTTTTGGCAAATAATATCCAGCATTGTTCACCAGCGCGTCGATTCTTTGATTATCTTCGTACGTCTTTTTGAATAAACCGCTGACGTCCCGCACGCTCGTCAGATCTGCTTGGGAAGCCGTCGCCACAAACCCGGCTTGCCTGATCAGCCTCGCTGTTTCATCGACTCTCTCTGCATCCTTGTCTACAACAATGACGACATCGCCCTTTTCGCTCAACCGAAACGCAATTTCCCGACCAATGCCTCGACCAGCTCCTGTCACCATTATGACACGTTTCATTACTCCCTCGCAAAGCATGTGGAACTATGCTATCAGAACAGAAATGTTGCTCATTGCCTTAGCCAAAGTTTAATAAGGAACCATTTAATAGTGCATTCGGTTTTCCGGGATCGTCGATAGCGCTTCTTACTGAGCAGTGTAGCCCCCGTCCACGACTAAAGCCGATCCCGTCATAAACGAGGACTCATCAGACGCAAGGAAGAGTATTGCGCGAGCTATTTCCTCAGGCTTCGCTAGCCTGCCTAATGGGTGGAGACTAACAAGCTCCTTGTACGTTTCTTCTGGATCCTTACTCGCCTTCACATAATTCAAAACCAGATCTGTCTCGACAACTCCTGGACATACGGCATTAATCCTAATTTTGAAAGCAGCGTAGTCAAGAGCCATATTTTTCGTCAGAAGGATTACCCCAGCTTTGGAAGCATTATATGCAGATCTCCTCTTGGTAGCCACTATTCCATAAGCGGAAGCCATGTTGACAATAACTCCGCCTCCACTTCTTATCATTTCAGGAATACTATATTTGCAGCACAAATAAACTCCTTTAAGGTTTGTATCTATGATATGATCCCAATCTTCTTCCTTAAGATCAACTACCGGTGCAGCCCCTGCTATTCCTGCATTGTTTATGAGGATATCTATTTTCCCAAAACACTCTATGCCCGTCTCCACCATTCCTTTTACCTCTGAGGGCACCCGAACATCGGTTCTGACAAATAGGATCCCTGAGCCATTTGCTTTTGACTGTCTCTCCAACTCACCGCCTTTCTCTGAATCAAAGTCTGCAATAAGCACCTTAGCGCCTTCACGCGCAAATAAAAGTGCCGTAGCTTTGCCAATTCCAGTAGCTCCTCCAGTTATTACAGCGGTCTTTCCACTTAGCTTCATCTAAACCTCCCTTAACATCTGCTTACAAGATATGATCAGTTCTATTGAGTGAAGAATGCCAACTACTCTGGCATCAAAGAGACATAACGCCAGCACTTAAACAGTACAGCATCTGAACTTCATGCTTGTAAGCACTTCTTGGCGTCTACACATTAGGATTGCCGAACTAGCACAACACGATTTTCAAGCATGAGCACAATATGTAATCGATCCTTCAGGGCTTAAAAGAGGAATATATATCGGATGCCGACCCCAGATCGAAGGCACCTGTGCGGTGAATTGAAGTCTAGAAGTTCTGGATACAAGCGAAATGGCCGATTGCCGTCATTTGTCACTTAGTAGCATCTATCGAACAATGCCCATCCGCAACAGGAAGCTATCCCCAAGGTGAGTTGCCGTCCTGCTCAATCTTCTGCACAATTTCTGCTAAACCTATTTGAATGGACTCCTCAACATTTATCCCATAGGTGAACAACACAATTCCATATTGCGGAATAATTTGGAGTTTGCCCCGGTAAGCATGGGGTAAAACGTAGTTAATGACTTTTCAGCAGTTCTCTGTTTTGGTCATTTCTGGCGGCTTTTAGCTTCGGCGCTCTTGTTTGTTTGTGTGATAAACCTTACAAGGGATGCCGCGGAGAGTGATGGCCCCTACGGATGGATCGTAATCTGGGCCGTCTTTCACCAAGACGTTGATGTTGCTATCTCGCCATGCATATTCCTCCTCGCTCCTCTCCGGAAACCACCAACCAAAAGATGCCAATACCACACGATGATCAAGGTTTGCGTTGAAAAACAGTTTTTGCTCTATTTTGCCTTGCTCAGTTTCGATACATACCCATTCGCCTTCTTTGAGCCCGAATTTCCTTGCAGTGTCGGGGCTCATCTCGACTGCAGGGTCAGGTCTCATCATTCGGATGGACGCGATACCCTTGAACCCTGTAAGCATATAGGCTTCCTCCTTGGCGTTGCTCAGCAACAGAGGGTACTCCTCTGACAAATCGTTCATTTTTGTGACTTCTTCCCAACGAGGGACTGGAGAGAATCCCATTTTTTGGAGACGTTCCGAATAGATCTCAATCTTTCCTGAAGGAGTCCTGTAGGCATGTTTTTTATATTCCTTTTTGGGTTTGAGGACCCTCTTATGCTTGAAGTCTTCAAAGGACATTCCAGACGGGTCTAACATTTCGTCAAGGGCCTGATGATCATCTGCCCAGAACTCCTTTTCCATGCCAAGCCGCTTTGCGAGTTCATTGATGATTTTGGTGTCCGGCCAACAATCTCCGGGAGGATCGACCACCTTGGGGTGAGAACGAACCTCTTCATACCACCCCGGCCAATATCCTAATTCGTCATGCTCCATGCCCCATGCTGCCGGAAGGACAATGTCCGCACATGCAGCAGTCGGGGTCATGAACAACTCCGAGACTACTGTGAATTCGAGTTTCATCAAAGCCTTGTAAACTTCCTGTGAATTGGGATAGCTTAGTAGAGGATTCGTTAGGATAAACATTGCTGCTTTTATCGGGTAAGGTTCCTCCCTTAGAACCGCTTTCATCCAGATGTGGGGTGGTATGAATGCAGCAGCTTGTGCAAATAGAAATCGATCCCCCAGTATCCGTTCTGGCCTTCTAGGATGCTTTTTGATAAGAAAGAAACTGCCTGGTCTAGTATAGTCGGAAGGAGTAAGGAAAACATCTCCCCCAGGAATATTCAGATTCCCGCTAAGCGCTCGCAAAATTGCAATTGCACGACCTGTTTGGAAGCTGCTGACAAGCTGGTCGATTGGGTTTCCCACTTGCATAGCTGCGGGTTTGATTCGTCCATACATATCAACGAACTCTTCAATTTTACCACGAGGGACCCACGTGACCCTTTCTACGTCTTCGATAGAAAAAGCCATAATATTGTTCTTGAGTTCTTCAAACCCGACGCACCAGTTTTCAACAGTATCTCTGTCGTAGACCTCCTTCTCGATCATAAGTTTCAAAAACCCCATGGCCAGAGCACCATCGCTACCAGGCCTGACTCTAATCCAAAGGTCTGCTATCCTCGCAACGTCAGTCTTCTGAGGATCTATGATGATTAGCTTACTTCCATGTTCTAATGCGGCCTCAAAGCTTTCTCTCCTCATTCCGCCAGTGGTATGTATTATATTGCTGCCCCAAAGGACGATCAGACCAGGCTTGTTCTCGTCATCGCAAACGGTGCCCGTTCCGTAGGTGAATGCGGAACCGACCCTTTTCGGAACGCCGCAACACCATCCTGGGGTTACAACGTTGGGGGTGCCGAGAGCTGAAGCGAACCTTTGCGCAAAAGCGAATTCCATTCCCTTGGGTTCCCCTAAGCCAAACGAAATGGCTTCGGGTCCGTGTTTTTGAATCAAAGTCTTAAATTGCGACGAAATTGTTTCCAACGCCTCATCCCAGGAAATTCGTAACCACTTGCCTTCCCCCCTTTTGCCGACTCTCTTTATAGGATAAAGAAGCCGGTCCTGATGCCGCATCACTTCTGGAATAGTGAAACGTCCCTTTTTAATCGCACACTGCTCACTGAACATTCCGCTTTCCATCTCCGGCTCTAGGTCGACTAATTTGCCATCCTCTACGACTGCCTTCACACTGCAATGCCCAGCGCAAAGATGGCAGAACGTCGGAGTCTTGGAGACACTAGATGTGCCTGGAGAAGAGAGACTTGTGCGCATAGATCCCACGTCAGGATGGATTAAGGCTTCCATGATAGGGGTAAAGCCTTGTTTATCGCTTAACCCTTCCATGGTTACGATGTCTTTGCCGTCAGCATCAACCGCTAAAACAAGACAAGAACTCACAATTTTTCTATCCATCAAGATGGCACATGCTCCACATTCACCAACTCCACAACCTTCCTTAGTCCTTGTCAATCTGTACTGCTCGCGGAGTACATCAAGGAGAGTTTGGTGGGATTCCACTTCCAACTCACGAAATTGCCCATTGACAGACAATCGGATTTGATGCTTCATTTCACACCCGTTTGTTTTTCTTCATTTGGAGAGTTTGCTCAAGTCCTTTTGTTACCAGACATCTGATCACTTCTGCTCTCTGTTCAGCCGATGCACGAAGGTCTCTAATAGGCCGTGACTCCTCTACCGCAATTTGCGCAGCCTCGTGAGCGAGCTTCTTCAAATCCATATTGAGATAATTTTCACGAATTATGTTCTCAGCCTTTTTACAGCGAAAAGGTGTAGGGCCCACCGCCCCGAGCGCGATATTGATCCTCTCGCACATTTCGCCACATATATGTGCATTTATTGCCACATTCACGATCGCAACATCCATTGGACGAGTGCTGTGCTTTAAATATATCCCCTTACCCAAAGGTTGGTCTGGTATAAATATCTCGCATAGAATCTCGTCCTTCTGCAGAATACTCTTTCCAGGCCCAACAAAAAACTCCTCAAGAGATAGAACTCGCTCCCCTCGAGAGCTAATCGCCTTAACTCGAGCGTTCAAAGCTAAGAGAGGTGTAGCAAACTCAGCAGCCGGAGATGCATTTGCTATGTTTCCTCCTATCGTAGCAAGGTTTCGAATATGCGTAGTTCCCAACTTTCCTGCTGCTGCGATAATTATGCTGTATTTATTTGATATGATGGGAGACTTCCTTATCTCTTCAACCGGAGTCATTGCGCCGATTCGCAAGCCCGTTCCGCTAAGACGGATGCCGTGGAGATCACTGATCCGCTTAACGCTAATAAGGCGCCGAGGCAGGATTTTTCGATGCTTCATTTTTACCAATAGATCTGTGCCACCAGCGAGGATCTTTGAGTCCTCGCCATACCTTGAAAGCAGAGAAAAGACCTCACTCATGGTCTCACAGGATAAATATTCAAATCGCGGAACATCTATTAACATGTAATCGGCCCTTTCTTCTCTGTCAGTATAGGTTTCACCTCGATTGTTTATCCATTTCTATTCTCCTATCACTTCGCTAAAAGTATCTGAGTTTACAGTATCTGCACCCCAGGCATTCTAAGCAGTGCGTCTACCCATGCAGGCACAACCATGATGTTAAAATACCAGTTCCACTCACCTGAGGTGGTTTAATAGAAACGGACACTATGCTAAGAGTAGCAACCTTAGAGGAGAGGTGTCCGATGAAAGAGAAACA
>ENA-OSEO01001974-OSEO01001974.1-sediment-metagenome-genome-assembly--contig:-NODE-1974-length-32313-cov-4.825816_pt1 | contig 32313 bp, 23 predicted proteins | sample MGYA00237883_ERZ534232 | MGnify/ENA metagenome assembly ERZ534232 | reverse complement strand
TATCACGCAGCTTCAGGATGCTCCCCGACTGCTGAAGTCCTACGAGACAAACCAGGCGGAAAACCAGAATGATATTTATATTCAAAATGCCGCTTTCACCTATGACAATGCGCTGGCTGCATTGGCTTTCATCTCTGAAGGTGATCAGGACGAGGCTGAAAGGATTCTGGACGCCTTCGTTTACGGCGTGGAAAACGACCGCTATCAGCAGGACCGCATCAGGAACGCCTATGCTTACGGCGATATCCGCGCCCTGCCGGGCTGGGAAAGCGGTGCGCGCATGCCGGGCTGGTATGACATTGACGCGAAAGAATATTATGAAGATCAATATCAGGTCGGATCGAACGTCGGCAACACCTCTTTCGCGGCCATGGCTTTGCTGCAATACTATGATCGCTACGGCGGGGAGGAATATCTCAACACCGCAAAGACCATCATGGATTGGGTGCTGGAGAATTGCACGGATGGGACCGTCGGATTCACGGCCGGTTACGACGGCTGGCCCGAAGGCGATGGCAGCAGCTATTACGTCTACACATATAAATCCACCGAACATAACATTGACGCCTATGCCGTTTTCAACGAACTTTACAGCCTGACTTCCGACGAACGTTATCGCAAGGCGGCAGACAGCGCGCTGGATTTCATCATATCCATGTATGATCCTGAAAAAGGATATTTCTACACCGGAACCGGGAATGACGGAAGCACGCCCAACAAGGAAAATGTGGTCCTGGATGCCCAGGTTTGGACACTTCTCTCGCTAGGTATCGAACAATACGATCCGTTTGTACCGGCGCTTGAAACTGCCATTGAGATGAAAACACAGCAGGGCGGATATCCGTTCCACGCGGCTAACGTAAACGGGGGCTGGTGGCCTGAGGGGACCGCCTTTACAGCCCTGGCTTTACGTGAATACGGATTGAACAGCGAAGTACGATCGGCGCTGGATGCCCTGTCTGGCATCCAGTTGAGCAGCGGAGGTTTCCCGGCTGCTACCGTATCCAACCTTTCCACCGGATTCAATCTGTTCACCGGCGATCCCTGGACTTACGGTGAAAATCCTCACATTGCCCCAACGGCATGGTTTGTCATGGCAGTAAATGGATTCAATCCATATTCGTTTGAAGAGTAAAACCCAATTCAATCTCGGGAGGAACTATGAAGCGCTCGTCAAGGATCGTGATATGCATCATCCTGGTCATTACACTTACATTTATTCTCAGTTGTTCTGCCATCCCGCAAGGGGTGAAAGAGATTTTCACATCTTCAACACCCACAAACACCAATACACCAACTGCGACTGCAACGGCCACGGCCACGCCACTGCCTCCGATCTCGATCGTTCCCTGCGCGCAGGAAGAAGATTGTCCTGGCGTCGCCATCATCTACGACTATCTTGATGGTACTCTGCAGGATGATGTGGAAAATGAAGTACGAATTCCTTATGATGAACCGCTTTTGATCTACGATTTCTGGCGGGCAAAGGATGAGAGCCTGCTGGATGAGAATCTGGAAAACATGGAATGGTACTTCACCATCGACGGGCGCAATTACTTCCGTGAGGATTGGTTTGAAAAGGGTATCTACGAGGATTTCCTGGACCCAACCAAGGTCTACCCGGCATATTATTGGGGTGTGATTATGGATGATTGGGAGTTGGGTAAAACTCATGTCATTAGAATGGGGTACACACTTACGGATGATACATACGACGGTTGGTTGACTCATGAAAAAGGCTACAAATATGAAACAAGCTGGCTGATCAGGCCGGTGGTTCCGCCCACAGCAACACCTACGGCAACTGCCACCTATACGCCTACACCGAAACCAACGGCTATTCCCTACACCAGCACGCCCAGACCGACCGCCACACCGGCTTGCCAGGCGAATGCCAGCCTTGAGATTAACAACACGACCGGAGGTTATGTAACGTTGAAACTGAGCGGCCCTGCCAGCTATACCTTCGATTTAAAAACCGGTACGACCATGCTGCAAATTTGTTCGGGCAGCTACTCTTACCAGGCCTGGGGTTGCGGCGGAGCCCGTGATTCTGGAACAATGCAAAGTAACAGCGCCCACGAGTTTTACTGTCAATAAAGCCAATTCACCGGGGGATAAAAAACCGAAATGATCGTAAAGACCATTTCGGTTTTTATTTATACTGGTAAAAGATGGTTCGTTTTATTTAAACCAGTTGGCTTTGATATCTTCCGGACCCATGATCTCGTCCACCAGATAGTCGCTGGAAGTCGATTCATTTTTTGTACGGTCAAACCAGGCTTCCAAATCCTGGTCGAAGATGATCGGCATATTCACATAGAATGTATTGCCGTACGGTCCACCCAGCGCGCCCTCGTTGATCTCTGAACCGTTTGCCGCAAAAAAGGCCGCGTAAGCCGCATCGAATGCGACAGCAGGCGGCTGCGCCAGGGCAAAACAATCAAAATCGGGGTTATCCTTTTTTATGGATCGCCAGGTATCCAACCCATCCAGGCTGGCTTCGCATAACACGACAGGCCATTTGTCTACCGACAGACCGGAAGACTCTTTCAGCCCCTGGAGCACAAGGTTCATGTTGCTGCTCGTCCAGATGGCTTTCAACTCGGGATAGATCTTTACGTAATCGACGCTTTCAGGTTTGATCTTGTCGATACCATAATCACCGTCTCTGAATTCAACAACTGAAACTTTTGGATTTTTGGCAAGTATATTATTGATTGAGTCAGAATAGCTGTAATTAGGATCCAGGTCAAAATAAGCGATCTGGCCTTTTCTTCCTATTTTTTCCATCATCCACCCAAGGGTTTGTTCTACCCAGAGTTCGTGATCCACGGTAATGTTGATGGCGCCTTGAACGTCAGATTCGGCGTCCAGTACGAACACAGGGATATCCTTACTTAAAGCCTGTTTAATCGAAGAAGCCAGTTTATCGACTTCTTTTGAATTGGTGTTCAATACGATGGCATTGACGCCTTGATCCATCAGATCAGGAATATCGCCGTAGATGCATAAGGTTTCCATTTCGTCGCATGCATTTTGGAAGTCTTGCCTGCGCTGACTTTGGTCGGGGTTGTCTCCCGCGTACCCGCGGATAACCCTGTCATAGACTTCCTCTTCTTCCGTAGCCGCATCTTCTTCAGTAACAGCCTGGTCTTGCGCTTTTGAATCGAGGAACCATTTGGCTTTGATCTCTTCCGGTGTCATGGAAGGAAGGTTCAATTGTCCACCGTCTCCAATTTGAAGAGTGTTTTCCTTTTCGATCCATTCATCCAGGTTTTCATTGGTTATGACCGGGTATTCATATTTAAACGTGTTTCCAAACGGACCGCCAAGAGCATCCGGGTTGATCTCATATCCTGACGCAATGTAAAAAGCCGCAAAAACGCTTTCATAATACAAGCCGCCCGGTTTAATTTCTGAATAACATTCAAAATTCGGGTTTTCATCCAACATGTTTTTCCAGTTTTGCAGCATATCAACCTTGGATTCGCACAATATGGCCGGATTATTTTCCAGATGCAAGTTGTGCACGCCCCAGAAGATATTGGCTAAAGTATCTGTTGACCAAATCCCTTTGATGTCAGGATTCGCAGTTATGAGTTCGCCGATGCTTTGATCAGTGACTGCGTTGTTTTCATAATCCGCCGGCATGGAGGTAGCATTGACGTTCGGATATTCCTGTAATATGTTGTCAATATAACCTTGGTAGAGTGAATTACTGCCAAAATTAAAATAGACAAATTCTCCACTTCCGCCCATCGTATCCAAAACCCATGTCATACTTTTTCCGACAGAATTGGCATCAACAGAAACATTGTAGGTACCCTGCACATCTGAATCGGCGTTTACTACAATGACAGGAATGCCATTAAACGTGGCATCGTTCATATCAGGGCTTGCTCCCATCACGCGCCATTTACTGGAAGCAGAAATAATCACATTCACATTTTGGTCAACCAGCTCTGGAATACCGTTCCCCTGAATGCAGTTGACGCCCAATTCATTACAGGCTTGCAGAAGGTCTTCACGATCTTTATCTGACATAACGCGGTCAGTGTCCTCATAGCCGATGGTGATTCCATCTGAATGGACAGGTTCTTTGTCCGTTTTCTCTTCATTTGCAACGGCAGCCGGGCTGCAGTTGGCAGGCCAGTCAGGGTTTCGGTCGTTGGCAGGATTGTTGGTCAAGTTGAGAAAGACATCCGGATATATATCGCTGACGAGATAGATTTCATCATCTTCCGTCATGACGTCACCCGCAACACATTCCACGCGGTCGCCCTCAAGCGTCCAGAAGGGAATAAACTCCTGGATTGAGCCTTTTCCGCCGGCATCGATGACGTTCTGACCGTCGGCATCCATCACGCAGTTGTTGCAACTCTCGTGGTCAATGTGTGTGAAGAGCCGGCCGTCTACCGTCCATTGCACGTCACCAGCCGTACCGTTATCGATTAATTGTTGGGTTTGTTTGGTTTCAAGGTTGAAAACTGTGATATTCCAGTTGAAATCTGACCCTGAGAGATACGCGAGTTTATCGCCATCGGGGGAGAAGTCGGGCTTGATCTTCTTTTCAGAGCTATCGGTAATTTGAATGGCATCTTCGCTGCCATCGGCTTTGATCATGTAGATGTTTTCATGATTATCATAAGCAACATACTCTCCACTCGGCGACCAAACGGGATTGTCGCTACCGTTTTGTGGAGTTAGCTTGTGCACGTCACTGCCGTCGGCGTTCATGATGAAGATGAACTGGCCACCTTCTTCACCTTCTCCGGCACGATTGGAGACGAAAGCAATTTGACTGCCATCGGGCGACCAGGCCGGGTTAAAATCGTCAGCCGGATCGTTGGTGAGGTTCTGTACGTTTGATCCATCAGGGGCCATTGTATAGATTTCACGGTTTTCGTCCCGATCAGACTCAAAGACGATGTTACAAACGATCGGTTCAGGTTCCGGGGTCGGTTCCGCGGTTGCGGTTTCCTCAATCGCTTCAGCAGTTGGCATAATTTCTGATTCCGGAGTCGAAGTACCGGCGTCTGGTTTACAACTAGAGACCAGCAGGATGAATACAACCAGGATAATTGTATGGAGGATTCTTTTCATTGTTTTCCTTCCTTATGTGATTTGAATCTAAATAGTATTGACGTTGAAAACAAACAGACGATTTTTAGAAATGATTTATCCGGGTTTTTTAACGATGAAAATATCATCAAAGTTCGTTACAGCATCGGAGAGTAACCCGATATCCCCCCAGTAAAATATGAAAATGTATTGAACCTGGAAAACAAATAATTCATTATTTGATTTTGTTTGCGTGAAATTAACCCGCCCTTGTTGCGTAAACTGAACTCTTCGAATTCTCCGGACATATATTCCCTTTGCCCATTCAGAAAGAAAAACCCGCATAAATTTTATCGAACGGCAGCGCTTTTCGGGTGTGCAAGCTGCACACATTCTTGTTTCAAAAAACCGAACCTCTTATTGGTAGACGAGCTCAAATTCGTTTTGGCCATCCAAAGACTCCACCGCGGACTGCATATCCTGGCTGATTTCCACCGTCTGAAGGTTGGGCAGTTGAAGCAGCGGCGAAAGGTCAAGCAGCTGAGTTTCAGAGAGATACATGGTTTTAAGCATCTCGTGCGACTCAATATTTTCAAGTGATTGCAGCGGCGCTTTGCGGATCACCAGGCTTTGCATGGCGTTCAGTCCGTCAAACGCGGACGTGGAGGTAACCAACGTCCCACCCACGTCAACCATTGTCAGTCGAGGGCATGTGCTTAATGATGTCAGATCTGAAACATTGGTGCCGAAAAGGCAGAGATTGGTCAAAGATGGCATTCCTGACAGGGGAGAGATATCTTCAACGGGATTGTGCCTCAAGTCAACCGATTCCAATTTGGACAGACCGGCAAGAGGCGTAACGTCCATTATCAACTGATAGTCGATCGAAACGGATCTGAGGTTCTCAAGTTTTTTCAGATCACTGAGATCTGTGATATCACCTTGGAGGACGTTTCCTCCGTTATAGACAAAATCATTGGCATAGATATTGAAAGTATCGGCATCACCTGCAGCTTTGTCTCCAAAAATAAAGATACTCACAATGGAATCAAGGTCTTGTTCAGTTAACTGTTCGTTGTTTGTTTTATCAAGGGTCAGTCTTACTGCCTGTTCGATCAGCGGTTCTTTAAACCTTATACCTGTGATCTGTTGATAAAGCGATCCTGAAGGTCTGAACAGGAAGGCCGCTGCCGAGATTATCAGCAGCACTGCCACAACCATTGCTATGATCTTGCGGCGTTTTGATCGTCCGGTTAACGCGTCTCTTACCTGTACGGCATTTTTATATCGGTCATTGGGGGCGAATGCGGAACATTTGGCGATTATTTTTGCCAGTCTGCGGTTCGGGATCAGTTTTGAGACATCCTGGATTTCAACACTGCCAGTCAGCAGCCATAATAACAAGACGCCCAGCGAGAAAATGTCCGCTCTGCTGTCGGTCTGTGAAAAACCATATTGCTCCGGGGCGGCGTATTTCCTCGTGCCGAAACAGACTGTATCTTCGCGTGAAGATTCATTGAACGTGCGCGAGATCCCGAAATCAATCAGCGTTATTTTTCCATCTTCAGCTACGATGATGTTTTGCGGCTTAATATCCCTGTGGATCACGGGCGGATTCTGGTTGTGTAAATAGGTGAGGATTTCGCACAGCTGCACGGCGATTTGAATGGACTGACATTGCGAAAGCGCTTTTTCCCGTACCAGCCGGTCGAGCGGTTTCCCCTCCGTAAAGGATCGCACCACACAAAGCATTTTTTCATTTTTATATTCGCCAACGTAGCGCGGCACACCCTGGTGGTCAAGTACCTTCAGCACCTCTCCTTCTGGTGATTTAGAGAGATAGGATTCTTCAATATAACATTTCGCTACGAAGTATTCTCCGGTTTGCCTGTCTTTGATCAGCAGGGTCTCACCGATTTCGTTGTTCGCCAGACACTCCAACAACTCGTACTTTTCCAAAAAATCCGAGGGGTATTGGCTGTCGTCAAAGCTGGCTAAAAATTCAGCAAGGAGGGCATCGGTCATACTTTACTTGTCACCTAATAAAGTCAATTTTTGAGACTGGAGAAGGCTTTGGGTTTCATAAAAATCTTTTTGATGGTTTATACAAAAAACAATGATCGCATCTCTCTTGAGTCGGGGATATAAAAGGTTCCTGTTTCCAATGGTGAGCAATTTTTGGGTTTCGCTAAGCGTTATCCGCAAACCGAACGCCAGTTGAATGATCTTTTCTCTGGACGGATTTCTCGTACCGTTATAGATCTGATGTCCGTAGGTACGTTCAATTCCGGAGTTTTTGATGACTTGTTCCGGGATGAGTCCTTTTTCTTTTGTGATACTGGATAAGTACTCGTGAAACGGCAGCACCTGAAGATCATCAGAATTCGTTTCCAGAAATTTTTCGATATCCGGTTCAACGAACAGCTTTTCGAATAATGTGCTTGTGCTTCCGGAAGTCTTTTTTTCTTTCTGCATAGTTTGTACCGTCTAATGAGATGATTTTGATGTAAATTGAGGTTTGTTCCTACTTGCACAATGAATCTTTTTATAATTAAATTCTATCTATCGTCATGGATTTTTGCAAATAAACTTGTATTAAAATCATTGGTGTTTCGTCACAAAATAAATATTTAAGACTGCGAAAAGTTATTAAAACAGGTGAGGCATGGATTTTTTACAAACGTTAAATTCAACATTGCCGGTACTTCTGATCATCTTGTTGGGATTTGTGATCAACCGTGTGAAGCTGCTCAAACCGGACACAATCCAGGATATGAAATCTCTGGTGGTGAATATTACCCTGCCGCTGGTCTTGTTCAAGGCTTTTGGCACTATGACCTTCCAGGCCCGCTATTTGGTAATCGTGGGGGTGGTCTTCCTTGCCTGCTTGTTAGTCATGGCCCTTTCGGCAAAAGTACGAAGTGTGCCTGGACTGAGATCGAAATATGCTTCCTTTCTCATGGCAGGGTTTGAAGCCGGAATGCTTGGCTACGCGGTTTTTGGTTCGATCTTTGGGGAATCCAATATACCTGTTTTCGCGGTTATCGATCTTGGACAGGTGCTTTTTGTTTTCTTTGTGTTGGTGACCCGCCTTCAGGCGCTCGAGGGAAAACGACAAAGCCTGAAAGATACTTTCATCAATTTCTTGAAAACTCCGGTCATTATAGCCATTATCGGTGGCATTCTGTTTAACGTCAGCGGTGCATATGGTTATCTGGAAAGCGTATTACTGGGACAAACGGTTTTCACCGCCATGAATACCGTGGCAGGGCTCACGACTCCGTTGGTCGCCATCGTGATCGGATACGGATTGAACTTTAAGCCCGGCAGGGTTTTTCCTGCGGTTCAGACCGTTATTCTGCGGTTGGTGGTTTGGCTCTCCTTGGCGCTGCTGGTCAACCAGTTCATCATCCGCCAGTGGTTCCATCTGGACAGCATCTTTGAGGCCGCGGTGTTGTTAATGTTCATCCTGCCCGCGCCTTTCGTCATCCCGCTATACTCGAAATCATCAGATGAGGCGGAACAGGATTACATACTAAATACCTTGTCCATCGGCACCATCGCCGCCCTGATCGGGGTGGTGGTGATCAGTTTGATTTATGTTTAACCCTGAGTTTTTTCTGGCCTGTTACTGATTCAGCCTTTGCGTCATTTCCATGCACATCCTGGCGTGATGGTACGGGCAATCCCACGGACCGGCCTTGGTGTGCGTCAATACCGGATTGCCGTATTGGTCAAGCAGTTTAAACCAGTCACCGCCCTTGCGATCAATGAAATGGCTTTGGATATAATCCCATACGGTGACTGACGCCTGATAAAAATGTTCCTTGCCTGATAGTTGAAAAGCATTATAGAAACCGACTACCGCCTCCGCGTGCGCCCACCATTGTTTGGTCAATTCTTTATAACCGTCCGGGCTTGCTTCGTAAAGAATGCTGCCGTCCTCTGCCAGCGCCTCTTCGTAGACGGCCTGAGCCATCGTGACCGCGAGAGATTGGGCTTTCTGGATCCTTTGCGGATCTCCCAGAGCCTGTGCGGCTTCCAACAGGAGCCAGCTTGTTTCGATATCATGACCGTATGAGATATGACTGGATAATGAAGTCCATTTGTTGTCAAAGAACAGTAATTGGTGGCCTGTTTTGGAATCGATGATGCGCTCATAAAAAAGGTCGATCAATTCTTCCAGTCGTTGTAATAAGAGAGGGTCTTTCCAGAGGACCGCCAGGGCGGCGTAAGCTTCGGTCAGGTGCAGTAGCGTGTTCATCGACTTGCTGGAATTCAAGTCTTTGTCGCTGAGCCGCATATCTTCCAGCGCCGTCCATTCGCGGGAGAGGCATTCAATATTCCCGCCATTCACCGGATCGTATGTGTGCGTATCGATCAAGTGGAACAACCGCTTGGCAAGCTCCAGCGCGGCGTCATCCTGGCTGGCTTGAGAATACGCCGTCAGGCCGTAGATGGCGAAGGCCTGCGCGTACGTGTGTTTACGATCCATGACGGGTTGTCCTTCTCTATCCAGCGACCAATAAATACCTTCAAATGTGTCGTCCCAAAACCGGGATGCCAGGTATTGATGCGCCCACTTTGCGGCATCCAAATAAGACGCTTGTTGATATTTCAGGGCTGCTTGTGAGAAGGTCCACAAGATCCTGCCGCACAGAACCGCGCTTCGTTCCACATTGTTGTCAATCTTATTGGAGGAGGAGAGGGCTCCATAGAAGCCTCCGTTTTCACGGTCAAGAGTGTTGTTCGCCCAAAAAGGCAAAATATTCCGGGTAAGTTCAGATTCAAATTCCTGGGCAGATAACCTGGCCGCGCTGTTCATTTGCATTAACTCTCCGATTGGCATACAGAATAGTGGTCTTTTGAAGCTAAACAAATCGTGTCATTTCACGACATGGTTGTCTGACTAATTGTATCCTGTAACGAAGGAGGGGGATTCCTTCAGATTTTTCGGTCGAACCTTAAAATTTGTTGACTTTTTTGTGCCGATGTGCAATAATTTCAGTATCGTTACCGGTAACGATACCGCAATCGATACCGGAAAAATGATAAAAACTTTCAGAGACAATAATGTACAAGAAAAAACGTTCGGTCACCATTCAAGATGTCGCGAGGACTGCTGGAGTGTCTGTCTCCACGGTCTCGCGTGTGCTTAATGGCAAAGTGGATGTGGCAGAAGAGACGCAGGACAGAATTCTTTCGGTAATTGATGATCTCGGTTACACCACGAATCTGGCCGCTCGCAGCATGCGCAGTCAAAAGAAGAACCTGATCGGCATGATCCTGCCTGACATCGCCTATCCGTTTGCAATGGAGGTGATGAAAGGTGTCAATAAAGCCATCGCCGAGTCTGAATATGACTTGTTGGTCTACACAACCGGCGATGTTAAAAAACGGGGCCGCGAGGTCGCCGAACAAAAATATGTCTCCTTACTGGCGAATTCAATTTCAGACGGCGTTCTGGTGGTTGCACCTGTAGCCGCTGAGTATTTTTTGGATGCGCCGATTGTTTCAGTTGACCCTGTTCTAAGTAATCCGAATTACCCTGTTGTTCACGCCACGAACTATCAGGGTTCAGTTGAAGCGATGGATTATTTGCTTAGTTTGGGACACAGACGCATCGCTTATATCGATGGTCGTAAAGGATTGGAAAGTACGAACCGGCGTTTGCTTGGCTACCGTGATGCGCTGAAAAACGCAGGAATTCCAATCGAAGAAGATCTGATCATACCCGGTGATTACACTACTGATGCCGGCATCGTGGCGGCCCGCCATTTACTCTCCTTGACGGACCGCCCGACGGCTATCTTTGCATCCAACGACCAGACGGCCATGGGTGTTTTACAGGTTGCAGAAGAAATGGGACTTCGTATCCCGGAAGATTTTTCATTGATCGGCTTTGATAACATTCCAGAGTCCAGATATTTGGGACTCACCACTGTTGACCAATTTGTTTTGGAAATGGGATACGTGGCAACACAGATGTTGATCAAGATCATTGAAGGAATACCTTTGGAAGACCAGACTTATAAGATGCAAACGCAGTTGGTGATTCGAAATTCGTGTCGAAAGATTGATGATTAACAGGCACGTTTATTTCTGGTTGATTCAAATTAACCGCAGCTAATTTCGAATAACATGAGTACAAAGGAGGTGAATGCGGAAAAGAAAATAAAAAAAAGCAGGCTTCTTCGGCAAGTTGGAATAATCAGAAGAAAAACCTGCAGCATGGGTGGGGATTACTCCACTCCAAAAAGTGTTATTCAAAACCAAAAGGAGAAGAATCATGACTCGTAAGTTAAGCTTTTTGTTAAGCGTCGTTCTTATTGCTGCATTTTTGCTGGCCGCTTGTGGCCAGGCTGCAGCCACTGAAGCACCTGCCGCTGCAGAACCTGCCGCCGCAGAACCCGCTGCTACCGAAGCCCCCGCGGTTGAGGAAGCTGAACCCGTGACCATCACCTGGTGGCATATCTCCACCAAGGACCCTGCCTTGTCCTCATGGCAGAAGATGGCTGATGATTACATGGCTGCACATCCCAATGTAACCATCGAGATCACCGTTCTTGAGAACGAAGCCTTCAAAACCAAACTGACAACCGTGATGCAGTCTGGTGAAGTTCCCGATATCTTCCAGAGCTGGGGACAGGGCGGCATGATCGAGCAAGTTGAAGCCGGTCTGTTGAAAGACATCGATGCAGATCTTGATGCCAACGGCGGCGAATGGCGCAATAGCCTTGGCGCTTTGGATGCCTTCGCAGTGAATGGCGTCAACTACGGTGTTCCCTGGGATATGGGCGCTGTGACCTTCTGGTACAACAAAGACCTCTTCGCACAGGCTGGCATCGAAGAAGTTCCCACCACCTGGGAAGAGTTCCTGGCTGACTGCGAAACCTTAAAAGCCGCTGGCATTACCCCCATCTCCGTTGGTGAAGGCGACAAATGGCCTGGAATGCACATTTGGGCTTACCTCGTCTCCCGCATCGGTGGCGCTGAAGCATTCGCCAAAGCCGCTGACATGACCGACGCTCGCTCCGGCTCCTTCGAAGACGAAGCTTTCGTTCAGGCTGGTTATGAACTGAAGAAACTTGTTGATGGTGGATACTTCCAGGATGGTTTCTTGGGCGCAACCCACGATGACATGAACGCTACCTTCGGTAATGGCAAAGCCGCCATGGAACTTGGTGGACAGTGGTCTCCTTCTGTTGAGGCTGCAAACAGCGCTGACGGCATTGGTGTTGCCAACATGGGTATGTTCAACTTCCCGGCTGTTGAGGGTGGTGCTGGTCTCGTTACCGATATCGTCGGCGGCGGCAATGGCTTCGCCATTGGTAAAGATGCCGAACCCGAAGCTATCGACTTCGTCAAATATCTGACCAGTCTCGATAACCAGAAAGTAATTGCTGCTGATAACACCGGTATTCCCGTGGCCAAGGGCGCTGCTGTAGCTTTAGCAGATGAAAACATGGTCCTCGTTGCCGATGCAGTTGCAAACTCCACTTACTATCAGTTGTATTTCGATCAGGTGCTGCCCTCTGCAATGGGTGGTATCATCAACGATGCCGTGCAGAAGATCTTCGCCGGTACCGCCACTCCTGAAGAAGTATGTGCTGAAATTGAAGCCGGCTTCCTGGCTCAATAATCTTTGTTAGAAATGACAGGTGCGTGGATGATCGAAAGACATCCCGCACCTGTCCGTTATAGAAACAGTAGTTGGTACGTTCCTCAGGTCAGATTCGTGGTAGATACTAATTAGCACAACAATTCCTGCGGAACAATATTCGGAATAACCTTTCAGCTTTACACCGAATATTTTCATGTACAGAAAGAGATAATTATGAATTCATTGTCCGCCACGAAAGATGCTTATAATCCTTCTCGATCGTCGAGATCTGCCCGCCGTTTCAAGGATGGGTTGGGCATTTTCCTCTTCCTGCTGCCAGGGTTGGTTGTTTTCCTGCTCTTTGTTATTTATCCGATTTTCCGCTCTGTTTACTTCAGCACCTTTGACTGGAACGGATTGGGACCTGCAGTAAAGAATATCGGTATTGAGAATTACAAGAAAATTCTTGCTGACGACGTATTTCTAAAATCAATTAAAAACGTTGTCATTATCATTGTATTGTCTTTGGGATTGCAGCTTCCTGCTGCGATGATGTTGGCAGTATTGGTAGGACGTGATTTACCAGGACGCGCGGTTTTTCGAACGATTTTCTTCCTGCCTTACGTTCTATCTGAAGTTAATGCAGCAATTATGTGGATGCTGCTCTATAATGCCGATCCTGATCGAGGATTCTTCAACGGCATATTAGTGGCACTACACCTGCAGCCGATCAGTTGGTTGGCCGATATGAAAGTCGTGTTGTTTGCGGTTTTCCTGGTCTTGACGTGGAAGTACTTCGGTTTTCACATGTTGTTATATTTGACCGGCCTGCAGAATATTCCTACGGAAATAGAAGAAGCAGCGCGTATTGACGGCGCGAGCTCTTTTCAAAACTTTTTCTACATTACTCTTCCATTATTAAGCAGCACAATTAAAACCTCGGTTTATATGTCGGTATTGGGATCGATACAGCAATTTATTTTGGTATGGATCATGACAAAAGGTGGACCGGTCAATGCCAGTGAAGTGATGGCAACCTACATGTATCGGTTTGGCTTTGTGCGGTTCCAACTGGGTTACGGTTCAGCCGTGGCGATCATCATGTTCATTGTTTGTGTGATCTTCTCACTGGTTTACCAGGCTATGACCCGCGAACCTGATTACTTGACTGGGCTCTAGAAAGGAAGCAATAATGAATAAATACACCTCGACCTCGGCCAAGTGGAAAAGAGTTATCATCCCAAGGTTCTTCCAATATCTGGTGCTTGGAATCGCCACAATAATGATCTTTATTCCGATCGTTATCCTTTTGTTTGGCAGTGTTAAAACCACCGGCCAAATGTATTCTCACCCGTATTCAATACCGAATCCACCCAACTGGGACAACATCATTGGCATTTTAACAACGGCTAATTTCTGGATCTTAATGAAGAACAGCATGATCGTGATGTTGTCAACTACTTTTGGCACGGTTTTTATTTGCGCTCTGGTTTCTTTTGTACTTGCCCGCTTACAATTCAAGGGTAAGGGATTCATTTTCAACCTGTTCACTGTTGGTTTGATGTTCCCCATCAATGTCGCCATCTTGCCGGTTTATTTTGTTTTACGGCAACTGGAAGGATATGGAATTAATGTCCTTGACAGTCTATCGGGGGTCATCCTCGTGCAGATCGCTTTCCAACTTTCAGGCAATATCATGATCTTGCGCGGATTCTTCACTGCCGTGCCTGTGGAATTGCAGGATGCTGCATATATTGACGGCTGTACCAATTTTGATTTCTTCTGGCGCATCATGCTGCCATTGGTGAAACCGTCATTGGCTGCAGTAGCCGCTTTGGTCATGATCGTCAGCTGGAACGATTTGCTCGTGCCTCTTGTGGTGCTGAATAATAACGCGCTATGGACGTTGCCATTGGGAACCATGCAGTTCCAGGGCCAATATGGACAGGATTTAGCACTTGTATCGGCTTTTGTTGCGCTTTCTTCTATCCCGACCATTATTTTCTACTTCTTTGCAGAAAAGCAGATCGTATCTGGTTTGACTGCAGGGGCGGTCAAGGGATAGTGTTTGTAAGATATGAGAAGTATCGATTGAGAATGCAGGAATCAAAGTTACAGAAACAATATCGAAATCAGTTTATGGATCAAAGTAATGAGTTTTCCTGATAGGGCCATTTTCTTTCACTTCTCATGATTATTCTTTCTCTCCTTGAAAGGGATCGGGCTAAGGCCCGATCCATTTTCAAAGAAGCATAAAAAAGAGTTCGTGTTTTCTGATATTTTGACTTATTTGTTTTTTTCTTTTATGCGCAACACCTTGAAATAATACCTAAGGAGTACATAATGAGTTCAAGTGGCACAACCGATAAACCCCTTTACCTTGACACCTCACTTTCATTTTCCGAACGCGCCAAAGACCTGGTAAAAAGATTGACTCTGGAAGAAAAAGTCGGTCTGATGAGTCATCCGGCGCATGGGATCGAAAGGCTTAATATTCCCAGCTATAACTATTGGAACGAAGCACTACACGGGATTGCCCGCAGTGGACGTGCCACAGTGTTTCCTCAAGCCATCGGTATGGCGGCAACCTGGGATAAGAAATTGATCAAGCAAGTTGCTTCGACGATCAGTGATGAAGGTCGGGCAAAGTATCATACCGCACTGAAACGAAACGGTTATACCGCTCAATATCAGGGGTTGACCTTCTGGTCACCCAACATCAACATCTTCCGCGATCCCCGCTGGGGACGCGGCCAGGAAACCTGGGGAGAAGACCCATTCCTTACCGGTGAAATGGGTTGCGCCTTTGTTGAAGGGCTGCAGGGCGATGACCCAAAATACTTGAAGACCTCTGCATGCGCCAAGCATTTTGCGGTCCATTCAGGGCCTGAAAAAGACCGCCATACATTTAACGCGATCGTCTCGAAACGGGAATTAAATGACACCTATCTGCCCGCGTTCAAGAAACTTGTAACTGAAGCGAACGTGGAATCCGTGATGGGGGCTTACAACCGTACTCTTGATGAAGTTTGCTGCGGAAGCAAATTCCTGCTTTTGGATACTCTCCGCAAGGAATGGAATTTTAAGGGGCATGTTGTATCTGACTGTTTCGCCATCTCGGATTTTCATTTGAACCATAAAGTGACCAAAGATGCAGCCGAATCTGCAGCACTGGCCATCAAGAACGGATGCGATTTGGGCTGCGATCACGTATTCGAAGAAATTCCTGAAGCGATCAATCGCGGACTGCTTACTGAAGCAGACGTCGATCAGGCGCTGGAACGATCTCTTCATACACGGTTCAAGTTGGGCATGTTCGATCCGCCTGAAATGGTACCTTATGCTTCAATTTCAGCCGATATCGTTGCCTGTGATGCACATCGCAAATTGGCTTATAAAACCGCTTCTGAATCGGTTGTTCTTCTCAAGAATAATAACAATATTCTGCCCATCAAACCGACCACCAAGAAGATCTTCGTCACAGGGCCGGTGGCAACAAGTATGGAAATTCTGTTGGGCAATTACTACGGTTTCAACAACCAAATGGTCACATTGTTGGAGGGGATCACAGGACGCCTGCCGGAAGGTATGGGCATGGAATATACGGCAGGAGCCATGCTGAAACATCCGAAGGAAATCGAAGAGACATGGGCTCCTGGTTTGGCGCAGTCTTCAGATATTACCGTGGCCTGTGTCGGTTATTCGTCCTTCCTTGAAGGTGAAGAAGGAGAGTCTCTGTTATCACCCCAAAATGGTGACAGAGAAAGCATTTCATTACCGAAAAGTCAGGTAGAATATATTAAGGAACTTGCTGTCAATGGCGCGAAGATCGTGCTGGTGGTCACAGGTGGAAGTCCCATTGCTTTGGGTGAAGTTGAAGATATGGTGGATGCCATTGTCTTTATCTGGTACCCGGGTATGGAAGGTGGAAAAGCTGTTGCTGATGTGCTATTCGGGGATGTCTCGCCTTCTGGTAAATTGCCTCTAACCTTCCCGAAATCTTTGGATCAACTTCCCGCCTTTGACGATTATAGTATGACCGGACGGACCTATCGCTACATGACGCAAGAACCTTTATATCCGTTTGGATTCGGGCTTAGTTACACCAAATTTGCCTATGAGAACCTCAAACTGGATAAGACCGAAGTGGATAAAGGAGAGTCTCTAAACCTGAGTCTGAGAGTTCGTAATATCGGCGATCAATCGTCTGCAGAGGTTGTTCAATTCTATTTGAGCGACCTAAAGGCGTCAACGATTGTTCCAATTAGCCATCTGGTTGGTTTTGAACGTATTGAACTGGAACCAGGCGGCTACCGTGATGTGGAATTCACGTTGACACCTGAAATGATGTCGTTTTACGATGATGATGGAAAACTGACCTTGGAGCCTGGTGAATTCTGTCTGGAAGTTGGCGGATGTTCCCCGGGAAAACGTGGCCAGGATTTAGGGGCTGCCAAGCCTGTCACTGCAACGTTCAATCTAAAATAAAACCAAGGAGTTGTAAGATGTCTGATTATTCACCAAAACCCGAACATAAATTTACATTTGGCCTCTGGACAGTAGCGAATCGGGGCCGTGATCCTTTTGGGTCTGAAGTTCGCGAAACCAAGACTCCGGCTGAACTTGTTTACTTGTTGAGTGAAGTAGGCGCTTATGGTGTGAACTTCCATGATAATGATCTTATTCCCATTGATGCCACACCTGCTGAAGCAGACCAGATCAAGAAAGAATTCCGCAAAGCTCTGGATGAGACCGGTTTGGTCGTGCCGATGGCAACCACCAATCTGTTCTATGATCCGATCTTCAAAGATGGTGCATTTACATCCAATGATCCGAAAGTACGTGCCTACGCTTTACAGAAGACCATGAATGCGATCGACCTGGGTGCGGAATTCGGTGCCAAGGTCTACGTTTTCTGGGGAGGACGAGAAGGCGTTGAAACAGATGCGGCCAAAGATCCCATCACCGCTATTAAACGCAATCGCGAAGCTATGAACTTTCTCTGTGAGTACGTAATTGAGAAAAAATACGGTATGAAATTTGCTCTTGAGCCCAAACCAAATGAACCGCGCGGCGATATGTATAATGCCACGGTTGGACATGCGTTAGGCTTCATTGCCACTCTTGACCATCCTGAAATGGTGGGTGTGAATCCCGAAGTGGCACACGAACAAATGGCAGGATTGAATTTCACTCACGGTGTCGCACAGGCACTTGAAGCCGGAAAACTCTTCCACATTGACTTGAACGATCAGGCTTTTGGTCGTTACGACCAGGATTTCAGATTCGGTATGGTCAATCCCAAGAGCGCCTTCTTCCTCGTCAAATTACTCGAAGATTATAAATATGATGGCAGCCGCCATTTTGACGCACACGCTTTCCGTTCTGAAGATTTTGAAGGAGTCAAAGACTTTGCCCGTGGCTGCATGCGCACTTACTTGATTCTCAAAGAAAAAGCCGCACGTTGGAACGCAGACAAAGATATTCAGGAGATTGTTGCTGAGATCAATGCTAGCGACAGCGAAATGGACGCAATGCTTGGAAAATATTCCTCAACTAAAGTTGATGCCCTTAAAAAATCCAACTTTGATCGGGTTGGCATTGCCAAACGAGGTTTGAAATATGAGAAACTTGACCAATTGACAATTGATGTGTTGCTGGGTGTTCGATAAACCAGACGAAATAAGAAACGCGGCTTTCAACAAGCCGCGTTTCAAAAATAAGGGAGATAAAAATGACTTATTTCATCGGGATTGATACATCCACCACATCCAGTAAAGCGCTGATCATTGATGAGAAAGGCAAAGTGATCACCGTTGCTTCTGCCCCTCATACACTGCAGACCCCAAAACCTCTTTGGTCTGAACAAGACCCGAAAGAATGGTGGGTGGCAGTGTCTTCAAGTATCAAATCCGCACTGGAAAAGTCTGGAATAAAGAATGACGAGGTGGCAGCGATCGGATTGACCGGTCAAATGCACGGCCTTGTACTTATGGACGATGACGGCAACGTTCTGCGTCCGGCCATACTCTGGAATGATCAAAGGACACAAAGCCAGTGTGATGAGATCCATGAGATCGTTGGAAAAGAAAAATTCATCAATATCACCGGTAATGTGGCATTAACAGGTTTTACCGCCCCCAAGATCTTGTGGGTAAAAGAAAACGAACCTGAGATTTACGCAAAGGGCAAACACGTATTATTACCAAAGGACTACATTCGTTATAAATTGACCAATGAATACGCGATGGATAAAGCGGGGGCGGCTGGAACGGTTTTATTTGACCTGAAGGCCCGTGATTGGTCTGATGAAACACTCTCTGCGCTTGATATTCCCAGAGAATGGATGCCAAAAACCTTCGAAGGTACCGAAATTACTGGCCGCGTTACTGAAGAAGCGGCGGCGCTGACCGGATTGAAAGTTGGCACACCAGTGGTTGCCGGTGGAGGTGATCAGGCGGCAGGTGCTGTCGGTATGGGGGCTGTTGAACCGGGAGTTGTCTCGCTGACCGTGGGCACGAGCGGTGTGGTGTTTGCGACGACTCCATCTGCTTTGATCGAACCTAATGGACGTCTGCATGCTTTCTGTCATGCAAACCCCGGCATGTGGCATTTCATGGGCGTGATGCTCTCTGCTGCAGGAAGCCTGCAGTGGTATCACGACACCTTAACCCCGTCGATGAGCTTTGATGAGATCACCAAAGAGGCTGAGACGGTGCCGGCAGGTAGTGAGGGACTGCAATTCCTCCCGTATCTGTCTGGTGAGCGTACTCCCTATCCGGACCCAATGGCGCGCGGTGCATTCATTGGATTGACGCTGCGTCATTCAAGAGGTCACATGACCCGTGCGGTGCTCGAAGGGGTTGCCTTCGGTTTGAAAGACAGTTTCACCCTTATCCAGAACGCAGGGTTGGGCGAGATCACACAGGTGAGAGCGTCAGGTGGCGGAACAAAGAGCGCGTTGTGGCGTCAGATATTTGCCTCAGTTCTGAATGCTGAATTGGTAACAGTTAACACAACTGAGGGCGGCGCTTACGGCGCGGCTTTGCTGGCGGGTGTTGGTGCCGGGGCCTGGAAAGATACTGCTTCAGCTTGCAAGGAATGCATCAAGATCACCGGAAGCACGCTTCCTGATGCTGATCAGGTGGCAGCATATCAAAAAGCATATCCGATCTATCAGGAACTGTACCCAATTTTGAAAGCATCATTTACAAAAATGGGTGGGTAAAGAGAAAAAAGAATAACAAAAAATGCACATGATGAATGTGCATTTTTTTTATTTTAATAAACTAATTAAAAATAAAATGACCTGCAGCAGCTCTCGCTGGAGAAACCCGAATTTTGCAGCATTGGTGATAATGATTCCGGGCTTCTTGCTGACTATGCAGCCTGCAGGTCCAAAAAGTAGCGTTTGTCTTATTCTTTAGTTTGACTTCTTGAAATATACGTCGATGATGACGGCCAATACCAGAACAGCGCCTCTTAACACGTATTGCCAGGCAGGCGCCACGTTCAGCATCTGCAGACCTGTGTTAAGACTGGCCATGATCAAGGCACCTATCATGGCGCCGAAGATCGTTCCGGAACCGCCAAGGGTGGAGGTGCCGCCCAAAACGCAGCTGGCAATGGCATCGAGCTCGTAGCCCTGGCCAGCAGCGATGGTTCCATAACCAACATATGAAGCCAGCACAATACCGCCCAGACCGCACAACAAGCCCATGACGGTGAAGATCATGAAGGTTTCTTTTTTGATGTTGATACCTGAAAGACGGGCCGCTTCGCGATTTCCACCGATAGCGTAGGCATAACGTCCGAATCTGGTGTTTGTCGATATATACGACATCACGATCACGGTGACCGCAAGGATCAGCACCGGAACCTGTACGCCGTTATATTGATTGACGATGTACACGTACAAGATGATCAGGAAGGAGAAAAATGCGGTCTTCAAGATATCCTGAATGATCGGTTTTGGCGTAAACCCATATTTGGCTTTCGTTTTCCGGTCATTGAACATCAGGAAGATCAGTACGGCAACGACCACTGCGGCGAGGATCCAGCCGGCCAGCGAGGGAAGATATCCCTGGGCAATGGCACTGAAGACGGGTTGATTGGCCGCGATGGTCTGACCGCCAGTAACAAGCAGGATACCGCCGTTCATGATGAACATACCACCCAGGGTGGCGATAAAGGCGGGAACACGCAGGTAGGCGATGATCCAGGCCTGGAAGGCACCGTAGAGTGAACCTACCAGCAAACCCAGGACGATGGACAAAACAGCGGAAACAGCGGGCTGACCCGGGAATAGCTGGATCCAGACATCGCGCTGGAAGAGAGCTACTACAACCGAGACAAAACCGGCCATTTTACCAACGGACAGGTCAATACCGCCGGTAACCATAACCAGCACCATACCTGATGCCAGAAAACCGGTTACGGTCATTTGCCTGAACAAATTGGAAATGTTTTGCGAAGAGAGATAGCCGCCTTTGGTAACGATGGCAAAAACGCCCCAGGTGGCGATCAAAAAGATGATGATGATGTAAGTTTGAATATTCTTACGAAAACGTTCACCCAACGTAGATAGACTCATTGATACACCTCTTGTTTAGGATTATTTCAAACTAGTTGATACCGGTTGCCAACGTCATGATACGTTCCTGCGTGGCTTCTTTAATATCCAGGGTGCCCTTCGAACGTCCTTGGCACATTACCATGACTCTGTCGCTCATTCCAAGTACTTCTTGAAGATCGCTGGAAATCATGATGATGGCGATACCTTTTTCTGCAAGGTCATTCATGAGTTTGTAGATTTCAAACTTGGCACCTACGTCAATACCACGGGTGGGATCGTCCATGATCAGGATCTTTGGGCCCGACATCAACCATTTGGAGATAACCACTTTTTGCTGGTTACCACCCGAGAGGGATTCAACAGGTACGAACAGGCTTGGTGTCTTGATAGCCAATTCTTTGGCGAACTTTAAACTTTCTGCCAGTTCGGCATCCTGGTTGACGCGCATGAAAGAGGAGAAACGATCCAGATTGGGTAGCGAGATATTTTTCAAAATAGACTGGATCAATACCAGACCATGTCGTTTTCTGTCTTCCGGAACAAGGCTGATGCCTTTTTTCATGGCATCATGACCGTTTAACACTTCAATTTCCTGTCCGGCTAGTTTGATCGATCCGCTGGTAACCTTGGCATATTCACCAAAGAGCGTCATGACAAGTTCGGTACGACCTGAACCCATCAAACCCGCAATTCCCAGAATTTCACCCTGGCGGAGGTCAAAAGAAACACCCTTGAGCACTTCTCTGCCCTTATCGGGGTCAACTGCATGCAGGTCTTCAACCTCGAACAATACCTGACCGGGTTTGCGGTTTCCTTTCGGGAACCTTTCTTTCATTTCACGACCGACCATGTATTGAACAAGCTTTTCGGAAGTAAGATCCTCGGTCGGTTGGGTGGTAACAATTTTTCCATCGCGCATGACCGTGATCTGATCTGCAATTCTGAAAAACTCTTCGATCTTATGGGTGATATAAATGCAGGTTACACCATGTTCTTTTAGAGTTTTTAAAATTTCCATTAACTGATCTACTTCAGCTTCAGAAAGCGCGCTGGTCGGTTCGTCGAGAATCAGAACCTTTGCGTTTTCAGATAAAGCCTTGGCGATCTCAGTCATTTGCATCTTGCCAACCCCAAGGTTCTTGACAATATCCTGTGGGGTAATATTAAGTTTGTACTTGTCTAAGATCTTTTGTGTATCTGAATAGACGCGGTCCCAGGTGATGGAGCCCATTTCAACGGGTTCTTTGCCGAGATAGATATTTTCTCCAACCGTCATTCCGGGAACAAGCGTTAGTTCCTGATAGACAATGGCAATTCCTTTTTCACCTGCTTTTTGGATCGCGCTGCCTTCCAAAATTAATTCCTGGCCGTCATATAAAACAGTGCCTTCATATTGGTCATGAGGATAGACACCTGAGAGGATTTTCATCAAAGTTGACTTGCCCGCGCCGTTTTCACCGCAAAGGCCATGAATCTCACCGCGCCGAACCTGAAAACTCACATCATCCAATGCCACTACACCAGGGAACGTTTTGGTCACATGCTGAAAATCTAAAATGATATTTTCGTCCATCGGCGACATCCTGTATTTCCGAATTTATGATTCCATTGAGTATGAAAACACGTAAAACACACAGGGGGGCTTCTCTTCACTTCTTTATTATCATAAAACAGGAAAAATGGTCTTACGTCTTTTCACAAAAGTTTTTTTGATATCTTCCGCGCCCGATAATAATCTTCAGGCGCGGAAGAATTACACGTTCAAATTAACTGATTGCTAGGATGCCTCGTAAATCTTAGGGTTTCGCGGGGCGATCAGCTTCGGGGATGTCACGATAAACAGCATCGTATTCTTGGAAACCGCTTACGACGATCTCATCGTAGACGTTGTCTTTGGTAACCTGAACAACTTTCAGGAATACGCAGGCCACGTCGCCTTCAATATCTTCACCGGTGAGGGTCTTCATTGAGAAGTCCTGAACACCTTCAATGGGTTCACCCTTGAGCAGGGCGTCCATCATATCAACAGCGGCAGGTGCAAGCAGGCGGATGTCTTTGTAGACGGTCACGGTCTGTTCGCCCTTGACGATACTGTTGCAGCCGTCAGCGGTGGCATCTTGTCCGGAGATGGGAACTACGCCAGCCAGACCCTGAGCTTTGAGGGCGGTCAATTCACCGAGTGCGGTGCCGTCATTAGAGGCAACCACTGCGTCGATCTTGTTCTGCTGTGCGGTGAGGACGTTTTCCATGTTCTTGAGGGCGTTGGCGGGATCCCAGTTGTCTACCCAGAAGTCAGCAACGATTTCGATAATGCCTTCGTCGATGTAGGGTTGTACAACTTCCATTTGACCCTGGCGGACCAAAACAGCGTTGTTGTCAGTGGGGGATCCACCGGACATAACGACCTTGGCAGGATTGTCTGCGGTCCAGGTGGTGCTTCCGGGCAGACCCAATGCGGTCATCACACCGAGGGCTTCCTGGCGACCGACTTCAACATTGTCGAAGGACAGATAAGCAGCGATGTTGGGGGATTTGATCAGGCGGTCATAAGCCAGTACTTTCACGCCAGCGGCTGCGGCTTTGTCGACTGCGGTGGCAGCGGCAGCGCCGTCTTCAGCGATGACGATCAAGCCAGCGGCGCCCTGAGCGACCATATTGTCGATCTGGTCGTTTTGCAGTTTGACGTCATGGTTGGCTTCTTGGACAACTACTTTGTAACCCTTTGCTTCGAGTAATTGGGTCAACAGTTCGGATTCCGGTTTCCAACGTTCGGTTGCGAAGTCAGAGAAGGAAAGACCAACGAGCATACCTTCAGTTGAAACGGCTTCGGTTGCGGCAGCTGCTTCACCGGGTTTCGGAGGCAGTTGATCGGCGGGGATGTCACGATAAACAGCATCGTATTCTTGGAAACCACTCACGACGATCTCATCATAGACGTTGTCTTTGGTAACTTGAACAACTTTCAGGAACACGCAGTTGACATCGCCGGTCATGGCGGTATCACCGGTGAGTTCGCTCATAGCGAAGGGAACTGCACCTTGGATTTCCTGACCCTTCATAAGGGCGTCCATCATATCAACAGCGGCAGGTGCAAGCAGGCGGATGTCTTTGTAGACGGTCACGGTCTGTTCGCCCTTGACGATGCTATTGCAGCCGTCAGCGGTTGCATCTTGTCCGGAGATGGGAACTATGCCAGCCAGGCCCTGAGCTTTGAGGGCGGTCAATTCGCCGAGTGCGGTGCCGTCATTGGATGCGATCACTGCGTCAACCTGATTCTGTTGGGCGGTGAGAACGTTTTCCATGTTCTTGAGGGCGTTGGCGGGATCCCAGTTGTCTACCCAGAAGTCAGCAACGATTTCGATAACGCCTTCGTCGAGGTAAGGTTGGATGACTTCCATCTGACCATTGCGGACCAAATGGGCATTGTTGTCAGTGGGGGAACCACCGGAGAGGACGACCTTGGCAGGATTGTCTGCGGTCCAGGTGGTGCTGCCGGGCAGACCCAATGCGGTCATCACACCGAGGGCTTCCTGGCGGCCGACTTCGGTATTGTCGAAGGATAGATAGGCTGCGATCTTGGAAGATTTGATCAGGCGGTCATAAGCCAGTACTTTCACACCGGCATCTGCTGCTTTATCGACTGCGGTGGCGGCGGCTTCGCCGTCTTCAGCAATGACGATCAAGCCTTTGACGCCTTGAGCGACCATATTGTCGATCTGGTCGTTTTGCAGTTTGACGTCATGGTTGGCTTCCTGAACCAGAACCTCATAACCCTTTTCCTCAAGCAGTTTGGTGAGGAGTTCGGATTCCGGTTTCCAGCGTTCTGTCGCGAAGTCAGAGAAGGATAAACCGATCTTGACTTTCTCATCAGCGGTGGCCTTTCCACCACAACCAGCAAGGGTTGAGGCGACCATGACCAATGCGACGACGACGAACAACATTTGCATCAGTTTTCTTTTCATTTCTTTTCTCCATTGGTAAGATGATTGGTACTTGTTGAAACTTTGCGTTTCACTTTCAAAATACACTTTTCTCCTGGACGTTACCTCCCTTCCACAAATTTCTGGGAACACTTCATCACGGAAAATGTGTTGCCCCTTATATTTTGATTAACTGAACGCTGGTTCCCGGATGAAATCATCAAGAACAAGCGCAATTGCACCCATCACACATGCATCAGCGCCATGCGCTGAAGACATGATCCGTAGATGATCTTTTTCAGGATCAAGCATGTTTGATGAAACAACCTGGTCGATATCATTAATAATTAATGAACACGCTTTGCTTAATACACCACCCAAAACAATCACCTCAACATCAAGCAGATTTACGAGGTTTGCGATACCAATTCCTAAATAATAGGCGACCTTTTTTAGCGCATCCAACGAAATTTGATCGCCGTTTTTAGCGGCTTCAAGAACGTCATCGAATGTTATTTTCTTGAGATCACCATTGGCAATATCTTGCAGCGAGGACTTGGCCCCAGATTCCAGAGAACGTTGAACGTTTTGTTCTATGGCCCTCGGGCCGACGAAAGTTTCCCAGCAACCGCGGTTGCCGCAGCCGCATTGTTCGCCGTTTATATCCATGATCATGTGGCCAGCCTCACCTGCATACCCAGACATTCCGCGGAATAATTTGCCGCCGATCACATAACCACAGCCAAGCCCAAAGCCGGTACTGAGGTAGATAAAATCCTGAAGATTGCGGGTCGCGCCAAAATAGTATTCACCAAGAGCCGCGGCATTTGCTTCATTCTCAACATAAATGGGGCAATTAAAATAATTTGATAAAACTTCACGAACAGGAACGTTAAACCATTTGAGGTTTGGGGCTACTTTCAATAATCCGCTTGAAACATCTACCAAACCTGGAACCCCAACACCCACACCCAGCAAGCGTGACTGGTGTGACTTGATAAACGCAGAGGCTTTTTCGGCAAGATGTGAGATCTCAATCATGATCACTTCCTGGCCTACTTCAGGCGACGAGGCTTGTTTTTGACGCCAAAGAACATTCGCTGCAAAATCAGTGATTAGGAATTCAATGTAATCAACGTTGATTTCTATTCCAAGAGCACAACCGCCATCCGGGTTTATTTCCAAAAGTCTTCCGGGTCTTCCTGTGCTGGAGTGCACCAAATCTGTCTCCCGGATCAAGTTTTCTTGAATTAATTCACCGATAATATTTGAAACTGTACTTGGATTCAACCCTGTCATTATTGCTAGACGCGCACGTGATAACGTATGATGCGTACGAAAAACTTCCAGAATAATTGCCCGATTCATTCTCCTGACCCAAGCCTGATCAGCTGTGTTGCTTTTTGCTTGTATCATTAAGCCCCCGAGTAGAGGATGAATTAGTTTATTGGTGCAATAAACTAACTATCATTATATAAACAAAAAAACAAAAGTCAATAGAAATCAGAATAAAGTCGTCGATTTTTACGCGGGATTTTATGTAAACCGGCTCCGTGAGCGGTCACGATAAACCGTTATTCTGATTAATGTCGTGGAATTATCGGTTTTAAAAAACTACTTGCAGAAAAAAAGTGAAAAAAACAGGAAAACTTGCGTAATTTTGAGAAAAATACGCAAGTTTCGAATTGCCCCTTATCATTTCACGACTCGGAAGGCAATATATATGAATTGTTGAATCCACCAAAATGAGTTTTTCCAGGCAATCAACAAACTTCACGAAAAATGGCTATTTGTTTACCTGAACTGCACCATTTTCAAGGGGATCAAAACCTTCAGGCCAATGAGTTTCGCTGTCAAACTGAGCGGAATGTACGGTAACATCTTCAAGGTCCGCTTCAGTAAAATTTGCTCCGCACAGATTGGTATTGTCAAGGTTGGCGCCTTTCAGATTGGCGCCTTGGAGGTTGGCTCCTTGCAGGTTGGTGCCTTCAAGAATGGCCCGTTTAAAGAATGCGCCCCTCAAATCGGTATTTACCAGATTGGCATTGCACAGCAGTGCACGTTTTAGATTTGCTTTCTCCAGCACCGCATCCTTCAAGTTAACACCGATCAGGTTTGCGCCATACATATTAGCTTCTGTGAGGTTCGCTTTTTGGCCTTCCGGGTCACCGGCAAGGAATTTCTTGTGTAATTCGATCGCTTTTTGAACTTCAACGTATTCGAGACGCATGGTTTTATCCTTATCTTTTCCGCTTATCGTTACTTTTCTTTTTCCTCTTTTGTGTTGGACTTGAAAACTCGCTGCCTATCTGGATCCCGAAATGGGGAAGGATATACCGATGAAGTATCAATATGATAATGGTAGCCAGAAAGGCGGCTACAAAAACAAGCAGTGATGAGGCCATGTTGTTCATTAATTCCGGGTTGAAGATCATCACCGCAGCAAGGACAAACATCAAAACACCGCTGACCAATTTCAAAATGCGGCCGCTTTTCTCTTCGATCTTTCCTGCTTTTAAGGTCGCTACTGATGATAAAAAGATCACCAATTCGTCGGCCTGATAGATCAACATGTAAATGAGCAGAAGCAGGATGAATAACACACCGCTGACCTTTTGGGCTGAGAGGAGGTTTACCCAGATCACAGGAAATCCGGCAGTACATGAAAATTCGATCAGAGAAACACCTGCAGCAAAAACAATGGTTGCGCCGATAAGGCCCCAGGTTGATTGGCTCGCATCGGTCAGGCTGCGCATTTGTTTAAACATGACCGGCTTCTTGTCATCTGCAATGGTCAGCGATAGACCTTCCTTGTACCAGAAGTAATCTTTGATGTTGATGATGGAAAAGACCAAAGCCACCACAGCGATGACAACACGGATCCAATTCAGAAAACCGGCGAACTTCAAAACGCTGAATAAACCTAGAATGAATAGCGCATAAATACCTGCAGTGACGGTTAAGAAGACAAAACCGATTAAAAAGACTTTCTTTCGCGAACCGGTATGCAGGGTTAAGGCCAGCAGCATTGTAAGCACCCATATTGAACACGGATTTACACCGTCGACAAACGCGATCAACGCAGTACTTAGAAAAATGGATTTATTCTCCAGGTTTACTTTGCCGAAGATGGGGACTTCCAGGGTGTTTGTGTCGGACACCGTTGAGTTTTCATTTGGCTCAACAGTGGATATGATTTCTGTTGATTCAACGGCGGTTGGCGTTCTGGTCGGGGAGGGAACGCCTGTTAGAATATTGCCTGCTTCATCAACGCAGCCATTTGCTTCGCAGGTTCGAATTGCGTCTTCGATCTTGACCTTGTCCGCTTCAACGAACCCTTGAAAAATGTATGGTCCGATGAAGATGGTGGGAACACCCAGGTTTGTCAGACTGTATTCATCCGCAAGCAGGAACAAGTTGTTCCTGTTGTCTTCATTGCTGTATATCTCATACTCAAGGATGACGATGTTTTCATCATCCTGCGACAATCCCTCAAGCCAGGGGATCGCTTTGGCACAATGCGGACAGCCTTCTCCCCAAAAAATGTGGATGTAGACCGTATGGCTGCTTTCCTGGGTTTGAGCTGCTGCCGGCGCGGTTTTAATGGCCAGCGATAACAGCACAGTAAAGAAGAGAGCAGTAACAATAGCTATGTAAGAAGTCTTTTTCATATGTGGCTCAATTTTACAATAGCTCTTGGTGATTGGTAAGCTTACCTTTAATAAAAGAAGCGACTGCTTCATTTATATCCGGAATCTCAGTGACAACGATGCGGATTTCCCGATCTTTTAATGTTTCATATGCGCCCATCCCCATGCTTCCACAGATTAAAACGTTGCAATCCGAAATGGTTTCGGACATTAATGCATGTTTTTGCTGTGGTTCCATATTCGACCCGCTGACTGGTTCTTGAGGTTCCGGATTATTTTTGCTGTTATGCACAGGGACATATCCCGGTTTTGGGCGAAACTCCTGATTAATTATTTTGCCTTTATCAATGGTCACTACTGCAAAAAAAGCCGCCTGACCAAAATGTTGACTGACTGTCTTTTTATCATCGGTAACGATCGCGATTTTCAGACAAAGCTCATTTTTGATTATTTCCTCTGAAAAATGACGGCAGCCGGGTTCTTCATGGGGGTCTAAAGGCAGGAGGATCAACAGGAACTGAGCCGTTTCTTTGGAACAGTTTTCCCAATAGTGAGGGAGGTGAGATTCAAAAGCAAGACTATCTCCTGATTTTAAGAGATAGTCTTGTGAATCGATTTGATATTTTACACAACCGGATATACAGTAAATAAACTCATATCCGGTGTGAACAATGGCGTGATCGCCGCTGCCTGCCCCTTGTTCCAGGGAGACAAAAAATGATTGGATATTGCTGCCGGTCAAGTCTTTGGCCAGGTTTTGCATTTGAATTCTGCCGATGGTGGCTGTTGACCTTTGTTCTGCTTGAGTAAAGACCACAGGCTTTTTTTCCGGATCGGATTCGAAAAAAGCTCCGATCGGAACATTCAATGCCGATGCAAGTTGTTGCAATGTGCTGACCGAAGGTGACGATTTGCCATTCTCGATCAGGCTTAGCGTATTTACATTCAATCCGCTTTGCTTGGCCAAAGCACGCAATGAAAAGCCCTGTTGCATCCGTATTTCATTTACTTTTTTTCCTACCAAAATTTCGGCAGTCGGGCTTGAGTTTGTATGTGTTTGGCCGTCAGCATCCATTTTTTATTTACTCGACCTCAAATTCGATGGGAGTACCATTTAATACGTTATCAGAGATGGGGCAGCGGGCATCAACATCGTGAATGAAGGCTTCCTTCTCTTCCTTGGTCATATCTGCATCCACTTTTACTTGAATTTTAATTGAACCGAAGCCGGGTCTTACTGCAGTGCTTTTTCCCATTAATACATCGGTATCCAGTTCGCCTTCAACATGGGCTTCGATTTTTCTTACTGGCAATCGTCTCTGTTTAGCAATTATATTACCAATAGTGACGATACATCCGCCAAGGGAAATGAAGAGATATTCCAATGGGGTAGGACCAGCGTCAGTACCGCCGCCGGCCGGGGGTTGATCAACAATAGCAATATGCTGTCGTGATCGTGTTTCGATTTTGAAGTTATCTACTTGGATTGCGTCAACGCTTACATTTTTGATGGGCATTTTTTCCTCCAGAAAAATTAGTACTAATATTATAGTGCTTAATTTTTTAGAAGGATAAATATGTCTTGGTTCGTTGTTATGAAATTTAGTAATAAATCTTGTTAATTATCCTGGCTGGAGACCATTTTGGGCGGTTTCCAAAATAGAAGCAAAACAACGGCCAATATTGCCAGGCCGCCGCCAAAATAAAATGGCGCTGCCGGACTGATTTCCTGCCAGAGAAGACCGGCAATGAAGGAGGAGGGGAAGGCCAATAAACCGATGACGGCATTATATGTGCCGTAGGCAGTTCCGCGAAGGTCTTCAGGCACGAGGTCGGCCACCAGTGCATTCGCTGATCCGTACGCCATGCCGTAATAGACACCGTAAACTGCATATAAGACCCAAATTTGCCATTGCGTTTGTGCCATGGCAAATCCCAGGTAAATGACGGCATAGACCAGCCAGCCACCAATGATCAATCGACGGCGTCCGATCTTGTCGGATAATGATCCGGCGGGCGTTGAAACAAGCGTATAGATCAAATTGAAAACTGCCAGCATGATGAGGATGCCGAGTACAGACACCCCCAGATTTTGAGCCCGAAGGATCAGGAAGCTGTCAGAGGAGTTACCCAGGGTAAAAATGCTTACAATGATCAGGAATGCAATAAATGGTTTGCCAAGATTCTTAAATGAGAATTTCGGAGCCTTGCGCTGACCGGTTACAGCGGTTTCTTTGGCGCCTAATGCCAGAGATAGAACCGCCAATAAAGCGGGCAGCAGACTGAAAAGTACGATTGTCTTAAAAGTCGGCAGGCCGAGCTCTCCGGTGTTCTTTTGGGACAGCCATACTACCAGGGCGGCGATGAGGATTCCAAGCATGGCGCCGGCAGTATCCATCGCGCGGTGAAATCCAAACGCCAGCCCGCGCGTCTTCTGATCGACCGAGTCGGCTACCAGCGCATCTCGCGGTGCGGTGCGGATGCCCTTTCCGACGCGGTCAGCCCAGCGCACTCCCGCGACGATTCCCCAACTGTTGGCAATGAAAAAAAATGGTTTTGATAACGCAGAAAGGCCGTATCCGATCACGGCCAGCCACTTGCGTCCGCGCATTTTGTCTGAAAGCCAGCCTGAAAAAAGCTTCAGGATGCTGGCGGTAGATTCTGCGATCCCGTCGATCAGGCCAATGATGCTTGTTTTTACGCCAAGGATGTTTACCAGAAAGAGCGGCAGGATGTTGATAACCATCTCGCTGGAAATATCCATGAAGAAGCTGGTGAACCCGACTGCCCACACATTGCGAGGCAGTTTTCGTAATCCGGATCTGTTTTCGGCCTTCTCATTTGTTTGACTCATTTTTTACCTCGATGGTTGCCAAAAAAATAATATTATTTATACTACTTCTCATTTTGTTTTATCAGTCATTTGTCAGGGTTTCAACCTGAAGAAATTACTCAAAACCGATAAAAGAAGACCTTCACATATTTGAATGAAGGAAAAAAAGACAGCCCGACTGATCTGCCGGGGCTGTCTGTATATAAACTTGAAGCTACTGAATTCCCAGTATTATTTCTGCATGAGAAGACTGAGGTCCTCATCCAATGACTGCAAATCTTCTTCGTGTTCGACTTCCTGTTCAAGGATGGTCAGCACAATATTATAGGTGACCGGATCAGCATCTTTTACGACTTGCAGCAGTTTTTGGTATACGCCAATTGCGCATTGTTCACCTTTGATATTTTGCGCCAGGATTGTTTTTACGTGGGCATCTGTGGGAGCGTCATAACCGCAGTGGGTTTTCTTCATCCATTCTTCGGGGCTGATCGGTGGAGTGCCGCCCAATTGGATGATGCGCAATGAAAGCATGTCTGCGTGAGCCAGTTCTTCAGTGGCATGCAGCGTCAATTCGGCTGCAACGGCGTCTTTCATCGGACCCTTTACCAGTTTGGCACCCAGCCAATATTGATAGTATGCCAGCCATTCATCAGAAAATGCTTCATAAA